>ERZ1031746.192-NODE-192-length-24682-cov-9.222520_pt1 | contig 24682 bp, 13 predicted proteins | sample MGYA00518171_ERZ1031746 | MGnify/ENA primary metagenome ERZ1031746 (study PRJEB33719, sample SAMN04261238) | wastewater metagenome | biome: rural village; feature: human; material: feces | host: Homo sapiens | place: El Salvador | collected 2013-01-07 ...
GGACACCGATGGTGTAGCCTAACTCACCACTTCGGTTAACACCCAGTGCTACCTCAAAGAGGTTCTCGTAGTACTTGTCATCAAGCTTGTTCTGGTTGATGAGATACCACTCATTCTCATAGCTTGGGTTCAACTGGTGAATGCCCTTGCTGATGATTTCATTGAGGTGAGTCTGTGCCAACTTATAATACTTGGTACGCTCAACTGCACCTGGACGCTGTGTAGGATAGGTCGGGTCGCTGTTCTCTGTAGCAGTCTCATATCCGTCTTTCTGACTTTCGCGGATAGCCCATCCAGCACGCTGCAAGGCAATCTGTGCGAGCAAGCCATGAGCATAGCCCTTGGTGATGCGCTCTGTGGTATATGAGTTTTCGCCTACCCAGCAAAGGTCAGGGATAGCTCGCTCCAACTCTACGATCATGCTGTCCATGATTTCATCACGGTCGGTCTTGCCTACGTAGATGTTGCTCAAGTCAGTCTTAGTTCCTTCCAACTTCATTGGCACGTCACCGAAGTTTCTTACCAGGTTGAAGTAGAGGAGTGCTCTTACTGTGATAGCCTCAGCACGGTAGCGATGCATCAGTTTGATGTTGCTCTTGGTTTCATTGCCACTCTGTGTGTCGAAGTTGTTTACGAGCTCGATTACATTGTTGCTGTATTCGATACCCTCGTAAAGCTTGTCCCAGCTGGTCTGAATCTTAGACCAGCTACCAGCTACCATGTTGAAGTTGCAGACACCACGCTCACTGTTGGTCTGTGAAGTGGTAGATGCGTCCTGACCATCTATCAGCTCAATATCTGAGTTGGTACCGAGGGTGATACCCATCAACTGTCCGTAGATACCCTCTTCTGTCAGTTCACCGTATGCCTTGTTCAATACAAGACTAGTATAGTAAGGTGAAGTTGCTACCGCATCAGGAGTGTGCTCCGAAGGTGACTGCTGATCGAGGAAATCACTACATGATGTTGTTGTACCGAGCAACAATCCGCTTATCAATAATGCTTTAAAAATATTCTTATTCTTCATTGTTATATCCTCCCTTGAATTAGAATGAAACGTTCACACCAAATACGAATGAGCGGCTCTTTGGATAAGCTGCATAGTCGATACCTGGGCACATTGGATTCTTCTTTGAACTTGTATCTGTCTCTGGGTCTGAACCTGAGTAGCCTGTAATGGTTAACAGGTTATAGGCTGTTGCGTAGAAACGTACGTTGCTCAAGTTTACCTTCTTGATCAGGTACTTTGGCAAGGTATAACCCAATGTCAATGTCTGCAAACGGAGGAATGAACCATCCTCTACAGCATAGTCTGTGATAGACATGGTACCTGTTACACAAGGGTTGAATATGCTTGCGTTGGCATTGAGGGCATTCAGGGTGTTGTAGATATTCTCGATACCGCCATATTGAGCGATGACAGTTGAAGAAGGCTTTGTCAGGTTGACACCTGTGGCTGGATCAACGCATGTATAGCGGTTGATGAAGTCGTTGTTCAGGTTGTAGCCCTTGCGAGAACCCTGGTAGAAGCTAGATGCCAGCTTGGTACCATTCACAATCTTGTTGCCGAATGAGTAGTTGCAGAATACAGATGCATCGAAGCCATGGAAGGTTGCGTTGAAACCGAAACCACCTGTCCAAGGTGCGATGGTGTTACCCAAGCGCTGCTTGATGGCCTTGCCGTTCTCGTCTGCCTTCAATTTGATGGCACCTGGAGCCAATGTTCCACCGATAGTACCTACGGTATTTGCGATGCTGGCATCTGCCAACTCCCATGCATTACCGTTCCACTTCAAGTCGCCTGTGCCGGTCTCTGGGTTGTAAACAGTATAGAAACCGTTCATCTTGTAACCCCAAACCTCACCAAGTCGGCCACCTTCTACGAGTCGGAAGTTCTGGTTGTCATTGCAGAGTGAACCTGCCCACTTATACTCCTGGAACTCTGCCTGGCTGTTCAACTTGTCAATCTTGTTGCGGTTGTAAGAGATGTTGCCAGTGAAACCGAGTGTGAAGTCCTTCTTGTTGATGATATCAGCATTGATGGTGAACTCGAAACCCTTGTTGGATGTCTGACCGAAGTTCTGATACTGATAAGCATATCCCGAAATAGATGGGATGTTGGTCTGCATCAGCAAGTCCTTGGTTGTATTCCAATAGAAGTCGATGGTACCATTGATACGGCTATTGAAGAAGCCGAAATCGAGACCCAGGTCACGGGTGATGGTTGTCTCCCACTTCAGGTTTGGATTAGACAAAGTCTTGTGCTCCAGCATGGTAGTGAAATTACCATCGAAGAATGGCAACTTTGCAGTAGCATCAGACAATGAGTAGGTTGCATCAATCAAACCGCTCTTGATACGGTTGTTACCAGCAGTACCATAAGAGAGACGGAACTTCAAGTTTGACAACCAGCTGGCTGTACTCTTCATGAACTCCTCCTCGCTTACACGCCATGCGAAAGCTGCTGATGGGAAGTAACCCCAACGGTTGCCTGCAGCAAACTTAGAAGATGCATCGGCACGGAGTGTAGCAGTGAAGAGATACTTCTCTGCGTAAGAGTAGTTGATACGGCCGAAGTAAGACAAGAGGTTGTCCTTACGGCTGATGGTATTATCGTTAGGGAGAGCTGTACCAGCAGCCTGGTTAGCCAAAGCTTCCTTGATACCGAATGTAGTAGGGAAGGCTACGGTTGTTGATGTGTAGCTCTCGTCCTGAGATGACGACCACTCCTGACCTACGAGTACGTTGAGTTTGTCACCCCTCAGCAGGGCATTCTTTGTGTCGTATGTCAAGGTATTGGCATTACGCCAGTTCTTGTTGTCCTTGCGGATAATCTGAGTCTGTGGCTGACCTGAGTAACCGAACTTAGAGTTGCGTGATGCGTATGTACCCCAAGCCTGGTCTGTCTTCTCATAGCTCCATGAGTAACCGAATTCAGAGCGGAAGGTGATGCCCTTGAATGGCTTCCAGTTCAAGCCGGCATTGTAGTTCTGACGGAAACGGCGCTGCTGCTTGTAAGTATCATCCATACGCTGTGTAGGACTAGCCTCTGTGCTGTTTGAGCTTTCATCATCGTCATCGCCGCTGATGAACAAAGGATCTACTGGGCGGAATGTAACAGTCTTGGCTACAATAGAGTTAGAGGCATTGCTCTCGTTGGTGTCAGCACCAGAACCCAAACCGTTAATCTTGGTATAAGCCAATCGGGCATTGAAGTCCAATGTCAACCACTTGTTCAACTTGCTGTTGAGCTTAGCATTGATATTGTCCTTGGTATAGTCAGATGACTTCATGATGCTCTTGTCGTCAGTACGGGCATAGCTGATGTTGTACTTAGTCTCCTTGGTACCACCGTTTACTGCTACGTTGTAAATCTGCTGCAAGCCAGTGCGGCCGAAGAGGTCGTCCTGCCAGTTATTACCCTTTACAGACTTCCAAATCTCCATATCATCGTAGTCACCATACTCAGTGTTACCTACTTCATACTGATAGAGAGCGTAGTTGTAAGGATCCATAACCTTGGTCTCCTTAGCTATCTTCTTGAAACCTAAAGATGCACCAAAGCTCACCTGAGTCTTACCCTCCTTACCACTCTTAGTAGTAACGATGATAACACCATTGGCACCACGGGCACCATAGATAGCTGTTGAAGAAGCATCCTTCAATACGTCGATAGTCTCGATTTCGCTTGGAGCGATATCGCTAATAGAACTTACAGGGAATCCGTCAACGATGTAGAGGGGAGAGTTATCCTGTGAAAGAGAACCACCACCGCGCACGCGGATCTTGATGTCTGCATCAGGCGAACCTTCTGTAGTTGTGATGTTTACACCGGCAAGCTTACCTGTCATGGCTTCGCCCACACTTGAGACAGGGATGTCTGCAAGCTCCTTGGAACCGATGGAAGCCACAGAACCAGTAAGGTCCTTCTTCTTCATCGTACCATAGCCGATTACAACCACATCATTGAGGGTGGTATTGTCATCCTCGAGCTTGATGTCAATCGTTTCTTTACCAGCAACGCTTACTTCCTTCGCTTTCATACCAATGTATGAAATCTTCAGTTTCTTGCTTTTGCCTTTTAAGTTGACTGTGAAATTACCATCAATGTCGGTCACGCCACCATTACCTGCTACACCTACCTCCATGACAGATGCGCCGATAATAGGCTCGCCCGTATTGTCAGTAACAACGCCCTTAACGGTCTGCGCTGAGATGCTCGTTACACAGAACATCAATGCACCTGCTAACGCAATTTTCTTTTTGTTTGAATTACCAGACATACATTTATTTTGGTTAGATTAGTGAAATATTGTATAATTCTGTGCAAATATACGAATATTAGTTTATCTGACAATACATTTTAATATAAAAAATAACGTAAACGTTTTCAAAGTTCTTTCACAAAATAGCTTCTGTGTAGTGTTTTCGTTAACATAAAAATCCCCAACAAGAATCCATCGAACTTCTTCCGATGTCCTCTTGTTGGGGATTAACTATGATTTTACGTTGCTTTCAAGCAATATCTTCAAATCAGGATTACTTGATGATAATCTTGTTTGTCTTCTTGCTACCGTCAGACATGGTCTTTACGACGATGTTGATGCCACGCTGCAACTTGCTTACCTGAACACCGTCGGCAGAGTAGATCTTGGTGCTCAAAACATCGGCAGAAGTTGCGATGTTCTCAATACCCGTGCTGGTGCTTGCTACTGTAGCTTCACCAAGACCACCCATCTCGTTGGCTGCACGAACACTCCATGTAGCAGAAGCATCGTCAACGTTGTAGGTAGGCTCAACGGTGAAGTCAACCACCTTGCCGTTCTTGCATACAGCCCAGAGCAGAGCATAGTTGCTGTTGTCCCATGTCAGGTTGTTACCAGCAATCTTCACATTAGTTGGAGCTGAAGCCTGTTCGGTGGCAGCAGTTGGATCCCAGTCGTCATCACCGCCCATGACGGTCTCAATGCTGTAGAATGCAGCTTCCTCTGCTGTGAGGACAGGGTTTTCTGCTGTCTCGTTGCGACGGTTGGTATAGTTATTTCCATCCTTTGCATCGTAAGCATCATAAACCTGCTTTCTTCCGCTTAGGTCTACTGCTGAACCTGTAGCTGTAGTAGAGTTGTACTCTGCAAAACGCTTAGGATAGCCACCGCTCATCTCATCCCAACCAGCTGCTGTAGGAATCACTTCCATCTTGGTGTCGATGAAGAGGGCGATAGGAGTGCCCTTGCCCCAAGGACGACCGAGCTTGTACTTACCATTGATACCTGTGTCTGAACCGTCCTTGATGGTACAATCCTTGAAGATGTAGCCATACTGGGTAGGCAGTGAAGGTACGGCGAGATAGCCTGTGCCACACATCAAGAGATCCACATTATTATAATATACGTCACCCTTACCGCAGAGGAAGTCGGTGTTACCACGCAGAATACCACCCTCGAAGTAGAAGCGGCCCTTCTGGTTGTTGGATACATAAGTGTCCTGATAAGCCCAGAGGTTGACATTCTTGCAGATGGTCTTGTTACTCTTGTCGTTGAGAACGATGTCGCGACCCTTCTTGTCGCCCATGCTGCTATACATCTTGATGTCCTGGAAGTAAGTGTTGACAGCACCACTTTCCAAGCTCAATACATCACCTTTTCCGATACCTTCCAGTACGTTTGCCATACCGAATCCTTTGTCGCACTCCACTGCAGGTACTGTATTGGTGATAGAGGTGTTCTCGTTGCTTTCACCGATGATAGAAACGTTAGGAGTGTTCAGATAAGTCGTAGCACTTGGATATTGCTTACCATCGTTACCTTCTACCATCTTGTTCTCATCGGCTGGAATCTTATAGTCGCCCTGCTTGATGAAGATGCGGAATCGCTTGCTGGTATCTGTACGCTTGGCTGCTGCTGCAAGTGCTGCCTTGAAGTCACCGTCGGTTGGTACGATGAAGTCGTACATAGCCTTGGTTACGGCTGGTTTCTCCTTGGTGGTGAAGCTATAAGTGATGTCGCTTTCGATAGCGTTGTCGGTCAAGTCGGCTACTGAATTAGCTACTAATGTGAAGGTGTAGGCGGTGGCGTAGCTCAGACCCTTGTAGGCAAAGGTGATGGTCTTACCCGATACGGCACCTGTTAGTTCCTGACCGTTGAGAGTAGCCTTAGCGCTTGCTGTCAGTTTTACCTTCTCATCAAAAGTCAGTACAATCTTGCCGTTGGCAGATGCGTTGGTTGCGCCTTCTGCTGGTACGGTGCTTACGAGTACTGGAGCCTTGCCGTCGTTAACGAGCTGAGCGGTACCTGTGATGTAGATATCTGTGATAGAGATTCCGTCGATGTTGCCTGTTGTTCCCTTGACAGTAGAAGTCTTGTCGGCAATCCAGCGGATGTATACTTCTGCCTTGTTGTTTGCATCGGCTGGGAGAGTGAACTCTCCATCGGTCCAGGTTTTGGCTCCAGGCATTTTAATGGCGCCAACTTTGATCCAGTTGGTTCCGTTGAGAGAGTATTCCACATTATATGTTTCGTATGCATTATAATTGTAGAGCATGCTGCTCTTTACCTTGATGTCGGTGAAGGCTGCTGCGTTGACCTTGGTCTGCCAGTAGGTTTCGCCCAGTGGCTTGGTATTGGTATTGGTCCAGTTTACGGCTGCATTTTTTCCTTCGTAGCCGCCAGCACTATTGCTCTTGTCGAGCCATGAGTATGTATTTCCGTCGGCATCGCGCAGGATGAGCTGGTCTACATCGTTGTCTTCTGCAGCGAAGTCTGCTGTACGACCTTCTCTCGCTGACTTATAGAAGTCCCAGCCGGCGATGAAATCGTTTGCAGAATATGCTGCTGTATATGCCTGGTCGGCATTCATCTTTATTTTGCGTTCTGCTCCTGTTTCACCATCATTCCAGTTGGTGAAGGTGAGGATGTAGTTACTGTTGGCGGTAAGGCTTACTTCTGTTCCTTCTTCATACATGTTCTTTCCGTCAACAACGGTTGGGGCAGGAGTTGCGCTTACCATATAATCTTTGGCACCACCTTCTACCTTGTAATCCAAAGCGTAGGTGTTTATTTTCTCAAAGTTTGCTTTCAATGCAGTGTTGGCAGAGATAGAGAAGGTATATTTTTCATCTGTAGATACTACCTTATTATTGGCATCTGTCCAGTTGACAAACTTGTAGCCGAAATTCTTTGTTGCAGTTACGGTGATTGGTGTTTCTGCATCAAATACTGTTCCTGCAGGAGATACCTTGACGGTTCCTGCTCCTACAGTTGATACAACAGCTGACAGTGTATACTGTTCTACCTGTTGAATGGTTCCGTTCAAGAGACCGTTGATGTGTACATCGGCAAAGCCTTGCTGCTTAGTATTGCCAACGCCGACGGTGCAACTCAGCGTGAAGCCTTCAGCTGATGTCAGTTTGGCTTGCTGGTCGGCAGTGAGCTGGATGACGATGTGGTTGGTCAGGTTTTCATTTTTCGAAAACTTGTCAGTCTCTGTTGTCTTGTTTTCTCTTAATGCAGTGAAATTACCCAAGTCTACAGAAGTTCCGTCGCTAAGTTTAGCGGTTACGGTTACTCCATTTTCTGCATCTGTACCGAATCGGTTTACGTAGGTACTGATAGAGGTTGGGGTAAATGTAAGTCCCTTGCTAGGTTTAACGGTCCATTCTACGGCTTTTGTTGTACCAACAGGACCGAAACCAGCCATGACCATATTGTTTCCGTCTTTGTCTTTTGTAGTCCCTGATGTCTTGAGAGAATACTTCAAGTCACCGGTGTTTACGGAAACCAGACTGAAACCATTTTCTGGTGATTTTGTGTACTTTGTAGCGTAGTTGGCGTCATTAAACGGCCATGAAACGCTAGCTTCTTTGTTTTGGTAGGTTTGCGCATTTGCCACTACCATAACAAACAGGGCTATGAGTGAGAGCCCAAATCTGAGTAGATCCTTTTTCATTTGTTTGCCTTTTTAGGTTGTTGTACTTATTATTTTTATTCACTACCGTCCCGTTAAAGTGGACTAATCGTTCTTTGAAATCATTGAAAATAAGTCTTTTATGAGCAGTTTCCATTGACGGACAAAACACCGCTCAGGGAACTGTTCGATAAGACTTATTCCAATGATGTCAAAGAGCAATTTGGTCCCCTCATTCCGGGGCTATTTGATTAATATTAAACTCGTCCCAATTTTAACGGGACTCTAATGATTTAACATATTTCTTTCCCTTAACGACAACTACGCCATGATAACCTTCTCCAACACGCTGACCGTTAAGATTATATATAGCATTATCTTTTTCAGACTCTTTGGAAAGACCTAATACAGGAACAATAGTAGCAAGGCCTCTAACAAGCGTTATCTCCTCACCTGCATTAGTTGGAATATCATAGAGATAAGTATCCGGAAGCGTAGTGGCAGGAATCTTACTTGCATCCTCGACTATAGGCTCCGGCATGCCGTAAGGCTGCATCAAAGAATTGGTATTATTGCCTTTTGCTACAGAAAGAGCTGTACCATCGGCATTTGTCAATGGTGTTGCAGTACGCAGACGTAAGTTTCCGCCGACAGTAGACTTCACTGCAAGCTTCTCTATCTTGCCGTCAACCCATTTCATATCTGTCACCACAAATCCGCCACGGGCACACAGTCCTTTCACTTCGCCACCGGCTTTCCATTCCGTAGGCAATGCAGGAAGAACATGCAAGAAGCCGGCATGTGACTGCACAAGCATCTCTGCTATAGCTGCAGTAGCTCCGAAGTTTCCGTCAATCTGGAATGGAGGATGGGCATCAAACATATTTGCATACGAGCCGCCGTCGGAAGAAGCGATTGTCACATTAGGGTCGAGCAGGACAAGCTGGTTCTTAAGAATCTTCATGGCATGGTCTCCATCAAGCATACGTGCCCACATGGCTTCCTTCCATCCCATCGACCATCCGCGGGCAGCATCGCCACGTCCGACAAGACTCTTGTGTACTGCCTGATAAAGTGTAGCGTTTTCGTATGGAGAAACCTGATTGCCAGGATAAGCGCCCCAGAGATGAGACAGATGACGATGGGACGAATTCTCTTTATCCCAGTCTTCCTGCCATTCCTGTACCTGTCCGTATTTACCAATCTTCCATGGAGTAATCTGTGCCTTCAGAGCATCAAGAGCATTTGCGAAATCCGCATCCTCACCAAGAGCACGAGCTGCAAGAGCTGTATTCTTCAACAAGTCATAGACCATCTCGTTATCCATGGCAACTCCTCCGAAAAGGGCAATGCTTGCAGTTTTACCGTCAGACTTGGTATAAGAGCCTATACCAGGATGATTCTCCGGTGAGTTGCTCGGACAAACAACCATATACCCTGTATTCGGATCCTTCACAAGAAAATCCTGGAAGAATTCTGCCGCTCCCTTCATTATAGGATAGACCTCTGCAAGATATTTCTTGTCGCCAGAGAAGAGATAACGCTCCCAAAGGTGAGAGCAGAACCATGCGTTACATGTAGGCCATACTCCTACGGTGCCATTGTCTACCGCACCTGTCGTACGCCAAATATCTGTATTATGATGTAAAACCCATCCACGTGCGCCATACATCTTCTGAGCTGTTTCCGCACCTGTAACACTTACATCCTTGACCATCTCGACAAACGGCTCATGGCATTCTGCAAGATTTGTGACTTCTGCAGGCCAGTAGTTCATCTCAACATTGATATTTGATGTGTATTTCGAATCCCAAGCCGGATACTGACGCGCATCAGGATTCCAGATGCCCTGCAGATTAGCTGGCTGTGTGCCTGGTTGTGAAGAAGATATGAGCAGGTAACGTCCAAACTGGAAGTAGTTGGCTGCCAACTGAGGATCAGAAATCTTATGGAACTCCTTTATACGCTGTTCCGTGTTCTTGGACTCCTGTGTAGCATTACCTGCAAGAGTCAGGTCCACACGGTCAAACTGTGCCTTGTAGACAGATTCATGATCCGAAAGCGTTGTAGCATAATCTTTCTTGCTGTTCTCGTAAGCTTCCAGATAGGCAAGAGCTGATGCACTTGCATCACCGCTTACATCATCATATTTCTTGAAATTAGTGGCTTGCGAAATAATGATTGTAGCGTATGTAGCACCTGTCACATTAAGACGCGGAGCATTTGTAGCGGCTCCCACTGTTCCCTGAGCATAGATATTGACATTGTCGTTTGTAATAGCGCCGTCAGTGTCCACAATACGCAGATAAGTACAAAGGTTGAGCTTGTTTTCCACATTCTCACACTTGTCACGTGCCGGTCCCATCGTTGCCTTGACAGTATGATCGTCATAGAGGACGTTAGACGTGAGCTTCTCTATATTCGACTTATTACAACCGGCATAAGCCACATTGAAGTCGAGTTTACCTGTCTGGTCCGCTTCAAGACGCACTACTGTGACATTATCCTTGAAAGAAGTGAATACTGTACGCTTATACCCTACACCTTTCACATGATACTCCACATTGCTTGTTGCAGTATTCATATCAAGATAGCGAACATAGCCTTGTGCATCAACAGCATCCGAAGTCTGTGCACTTTCCATATCATCGAAACGCTGTCCCGGGAAGCCAAGCAAGACAACACCTGCTGCACGATAACTTGCTCCATGCGAGCCTTGCGACATCCAGTTCGTAACTGCAAGATTCTGTACCGAAGCATAATCTTTATTGAAGATGCCTTGCTGTACTTCTTTGAGTACTCCCAAAGCATTTGCATTATAGTTCGTGTTCGGTCCCTGGTCCCAGAATGTATCTTCGTTGAGCTGGAGCGTATCGCATGCGACACTACCGGAGTGCATAACACCAAGACGACCGTTTCCCAACGGTAGAGCTTCTTCCCAATAGCCTGCTGGCTTGTTGTACCACAAATGATTCTTGCTTTCTATTGTAGGAGCAGGTATAGGATCGGTATCGGCGGTGTTGAAACTGAACGTCAAGGCTTTCGCAAGCACATTTCCAGAAAGGTCACTTACTGTATTTGCCGGTAGCTCAAAGTTATACTTCGCACTTTTGTCAAGAGCAGAATAGCTGAAACGAATTACATTGCCGTTTACTGTTGGAGCAAGCTTGACAACACTGTTTGTATTTGCATTCGTAAGCGTTGCCTCTGCCCCATCCGCCACATGCACACTCTCGTCAAAGTTCAAAGCAATGGTTCCTGTTGTCACGACATTATCCTCATTATCCTTTGGACGGCTTGATACGATTGCCGGTGCTTCATGGTCGTCAGCAAGCACCTTTACATATTTCAGATTGTAATTGCTCTTCTTCGTGGCACTGACAATAAAGAGTCTCACTATGACATTCTCCTTATTGTCGGCATCAAGAGAGTAAACAGCATCATTATATTTGTTCCAATGATTGCCGCTGACATAGTCATCAAGTGTTGTCCATGTCGTCCCTCCATCAACGGAATACGCCACACCAAAATGTGTGGAGCTGCTTGAGCCGTCGCCTATAGCGAAATTAAGTTTCACGTTGTTCAGGTTTACAGTAGGGAAATTCACTTCGAAATATTGGTCATGTGTTGAGGCATCACCATAGTTTTTCTTTTGTGTAAATTTATCTATCGAAGCTGTGTTCAGACGCAAGACATAGCTGTCCTTACTTTGCTTTACCTCCCAGTTGCCGTCACTTGTCTTCAGCGAAAGCTTATAGTTGGTCTGTACTCCAGAACATGTGTTCGGCAGAAACACCGGTTGTTTACTTTTCCATGCGGTATTGTTTATCGCCTGCCATCCGCTGCCATCCGGAGTGTAGGTCACAACAGTTCCGCTGCTTGAGCTTTCCCATCCCTCCGAGAACACCCATGACGCAACAGCTGTCTGTTGCGCATGGCTGATAACAGGATTCGCAAAGGTAAAAGCCAAAAGCATCAGAGCCACATGGAATAAATGACTCATCATTCTTTTCATAATTTTACTTTTTAATTGTTTTTAGATTATACTACCGTCCCGTTAAAGTGGACTAATCGTTCTTTGAAATCGTTGAAAATAAGTCTTTTATGAGCAGTTTCTAGAGTCAACGGACTTGAATTCGTAACTTTGCAGCCAAATACACGGCTGCGTTGACAGCCCAGCAGATAGCCGACCTCTACAAGAACCGTTGGCAGATAGAGCTGTTCTTCAAGTGGCTCAAGCAGCACCTCAAGATCAAAAAGTTCTGGGGAACTACCGAGAACGCTGTCAGAATACAGATAGCGGCTGCTATTACTGCCTACTGCCTTGTGGCGATTGTCCAGCACGATATGAAGTTGAAACGCTCGACCTACGAGGTCTTGCAAATCCTCAGCATATGATTGACGGACAAAACACCGCTCAGGGAACTGTTCGATAAGACTTATTCCAATGATGTCAAAGAGCAATTTGGTCCCCTCATTCCGGGGCTATTTGATTAATATTAAACTCGTCCCAATTTTAACGGGACACTAATGATTTTTATTTTCAGTTTACATTTTTTTAAGTTTGCTGGTGCAAAAATACACTTATTATTTTTATTTAAGGTATTTTCGTTTCGGTTTCGGTGCAAAAGTTACGTAATCGTTTTCGTAGATTTAGTTCATTTTGGTTTATGTTTTTCTTCATTTCTCAAAATGATTTATTATTTTTGCCACCGAAATAAACTAGCAAATGAATTAAACTACAATACAGTTATTCATCAACTAAATTTAATTTATAAACTTAAAATAAAAAGATTATGAAGAAATTTTTTACTCTTATTGCAGCTGTCGCTATGGCAGCAAGTATGAACGCTCAGGGAACTTACGCAGTAGCGGAAGGTGATGAGGTGACAGCTGGTAAACAGATTACATCAGTAGCAAATGTTACTTTGACCTATATGGAGAATGCTGGTACTGCTTTTGCTGTAGGTAAGAAGATGGTTAACTGGGCAGATGCAGATTTTACAGCTTATGTTTGTGGAAAGAATAATGGTAAGTTGGTTTCTGGTGCTGAGCCTACAGGTTGCGTTTATAAGTTCGAGACAGTAAAGGCTGGTTCTGTAACTGTTGGTGTTCAGTTGAGTGGTACCAAGGGTTTCCATATCTTGGATGCTGACTTTGCTGAGGTAGCTCCTGCTTCTTATAATTTGCCTGCTGCCAAGGATGGTGATTCTCAGGAGTTCACACAGAACGAGAAGGGCGAGAACATCATTGCAGATAAGTCTAATGGTACTGTAACATTCAGCGTTGCTGAGGGTGGTACATACTATGTACTCGCTGCTGGTACTAAGATGGGCTTCTACGGCTTCAAGTATGTGACAGGCACATCTACTGGCATTTCTGATATCCAAGCTCCAAAGTCTTCTAAGGATGGCACAACATTCAATCTCTTAGGTCAGAAAGTTGCAAATGATGCTAAGGGTATTGTTATCAAGAATGGTAAAAAGTTCATTAATAAATAATTTCCTTTTGAAAGCGTAAAAAGGTTAGTCATAGGTTTAAGGATATAGTTTAGTTACCCCCTGTCGGCAATATGCTGGCAGGGGATTTTTATTTGTTTTATCTTGCGATATAATCTATCTTTTTCTATGATATGGTATGGTTCCGACAAGGTTATCCTATTTGATAACCTTGTCAGTCTTTATTGTCCCATTCGCCAATTCTATCTTTCTGATGTTTACTCCTTTATTGGGAGTGGGTAATTTTGTACCATTCAGGGTATAGTAAGTGATGGATTTGATGGCGCTATTGCCTACTTCCTGGTCATTCTCTATCTGAGAAATTCTGGTGGAAATGGTAGTTGGATAATACTCATCTACTCCTGAAAGGGCATCCTGGTTTTCTGCCTTCATGATATTCTCTACCAGAGAGTTGGCATAAACTTCGATATTTTTATAATAACCCTTCTCGTCGAGCGAATAGGTGAGGGCATCGGAAGCGTCGTTTGGATTTAGACCGTTTGCTTTCTCCCATTCATCAGGTATGCCATCCTTGTCTGTATCAAAGTCGGCAGGACGTGTGCCTGTTCCGAAGTTCGCTTCCGTATATCCTTTCACATCTGATACCTTGTCGATGATACCTGGAGAGTTGGTGATGCTACCTTTGTAAGTAGCGGTACCCGTCTTGGCTTCTTCCATGTATCGAGCATCTATTTCGTCGCGATAGAGGGATGCTCCCACATAGGCTAAAACTTTTTCGTATGCTTCGGCAGCAGAGTGGGTGGTTACTTGTCCTGTTGGAGCAGGTTCGTCCATCTTAATCTTGACACAAGACTTGCCGCTGATGGTGGTATGAGCCACAGCATCGCCATAGAAGTTGTTGGCATCCGGACTATAGTATTCGCCGTTTAGGCTTGGAATGCCCTTGTCATAGCTGACACCTTTCCAGTCTTTATTAGCAGTTTTTGAGCCTTTGGTGGTCTCGGTCGTATTACCATTAATATAATAACGACTGGTCATGTCGTATAATTCTGGATGTTTTTTGTCGGAGTTGCTCTGTGTAGAAAGTGTGACAAGGGTGATACGGTCCTGGCTTCCTCGCTCTTTACTTGTGCTCACATCCACCTTGAGTCCATTCAAAGTTGTACCTTTCAAACTATGGCTGGGACCAGCCTTGTAGTAGTTGTTGACGATATTGATCTGTCCGCCACCAGGACCGCCATAGCAGGTTCCTTGTGCATTATACATCACGCAGTTGCGGAAATCGACGTTCTCTGCCTGTACGGCGTTCTGCCATTTGTAGGTGCTGTATTCCTTGTTGGAAGTATAGCCTGTCCATCCATATCTGGCACCATTGAATCGAGGACCACGGTTCATGAGATGAGCTACAAAGTTATGATGGAAGCTTGCCAACTTACCGCCCCAGATGCCGCCATAGCCATGAGCACCCTTGGAGTGACCAGGGTTGGTGAGGCTTTCGGCTACAGTACACCACTGCATGGTGAAGTTGTTGTTGTCATAGAACGAAGCCACCTCGTCGATACTCCAGCTGAAGGAGCAGTGGTCGAAGATGATACCCGTCTTGTTGCGCTGCCATGTGGCATCAGCACCGTCGTTGATGTTCTTTTCCTGTCCACGGCGAATGCGAAGGAAGCGGATGATGTTGTTGCAGCCCGGTTGAACCGTATAATAGCGCAGGGTGATGCCTGGAGATGGGGCAGTCTGTCCAAGAATCGTGATATTGTCTGCGAATTTAAGGTCAGACTTCAGCACAATCACTCCCGCCACATCGAAGACGATGATCTTATTGCCTGACTTGACTGCCTCTCTGAAAGAGCCGGTTCCGCTGTCATTAAGATTCGTTACGTGTACGATTTTGCCGCCTCTACCACCCGTTACGTATCTTCCGTGACCTTCGGCTCCAGGAAAGGCAGGGACTTGCGCCATGGCTGCTGCGCTGATGAGCGAAGCAGCCAATAGTGTAAAAACTTTCTGTTTCATTTGTTTCAGTATGTTATTTTGTTAGATTCTTTTTATCTGATAATTTGTTTTGAAACTAATACATTGACAAAGTTAAGCATAAAATATGTAATAAGTGGAGTTTTCCTTTTCTTTTATATATTTTTATGACAAAATGGGCCTTCTTCATGGTGTGATTGAATGTAGAGAATAAAAAATCCCAGTTTCTCGTCTGTTACAACGTGAAACTGGGATTTGATGTTAGGGGATCTGATAAATGGAATTGTATCCTATCAGATTATTTTGTTTACTTTTACTTCTGGATAAACTTCTTACCAGCCTTAATAACGACACCCTTGTATTCCTTACCTACCTTCTGACCAGCGAGGTTGTAAGCAGGAGCATTAGCGTCAGCTGCCTCGGTTGTGATGTCTTTGATATTTGTTGTCTGTCCATTCAGAGAGTAGAGCTGATTGTTCATGTCAAGCTCGTATTTATTATTGAATTTCTTCAACTTGCCCTTTATGATAACAACATCACCAGCCTTGAGTTGGTCTGCAGATGTGAAACCTTCTCCGCCAAAATATTTTCCGCTGTAAACTTCCAGTTCGTTGGTTGCTTCACCATTATCTGAAATTTTGTATGATAAGCTGTTGAATTGGGTGTTGAGTGTTCCGACACTTGTGATAATACCCTTTACGTAAACCTCAGTAGATAAACTTTTTCCTGCATCAATCAGTTCCTTTGCCTTTGCAACAGTATAAGCTGTTTCTGGTGTGTTGGAGATATCTACAATGTCAGGACTTGTTCCTTTCTTGTAATATTCTACCTTTACTACAGTTATTAAACCGTTACTAGAACCTTTGTCACAATCGAATAACAGTTTGTAGTAGCAGTTCTCTTTAGGAGTCTTTATTGTAAAGACTGCGTCTCCTGCTGCAATCTTTTCGAGGTTGACTGTCTCGAGAACTGTTTTTCCTTCTTTGTCTGATGTAACTTCAAGTTTGATAGAGTTCACGTAAGCTGTTGTTATTCTATCGATATTTACCACAACAGAAGATATTGCTTCGTCAATAGCAAAATCCGTAGTGATGGTTACTACTAATGCAGCTTTCTTTCCACCGCATTTTATCCATTTCCAGTTGTTTTTCCAATTGTTGTTGTTGAAGTTAACAATAGACCAGGTGTCTTTACCGATTTTAGCAGTCCATGTCTTGTCGTAAGCACCTATTCCGTTGGTGGCTTTGTCGTCGTCAGGGAATGTCAACGTTTTGTAAGCCTGACCGAATGCCATGTTGGCGATAAATGCCAATACGGCGATAAATGCATAGCGTAAATAATTCTTCATAAACTTAAAGATTTAAAATTAGTAATATAGTTGATTATCTCTTGTGAAAGTCCTAACACCCACATGGTGCTGTGTAAGAACATCGAATGGGTTGTATTCCTAAACACAGTACAAAGATAGTAAAAATATCAATTGGTTGTTTCAAAAAACGTATTAAAATTTGATGAATATACCAAAAAACACAAAAAAAGGTGGAAAAGAACATTAATAAGTCCTTTTCCACCTCAGTATTTTCTAAATTTTCTGTGTATTACAGTTCTCCTGTGCGTTCAGGTAGCTCTGTATCAGCAAGTTATTCTGCCTTTAGTCCCTGCTGTTCCATCTCCAAACTTGCCCAGATAAATGGACCTACACCCTTAGGGTCATTGTCACGGATTGGTTCGCTCATGTAATATTCAAAGCTTCCGTCACGCTTATAGTTTGGCTTCTTTACGTATGGACCATCGCCAGGACCGAGACCGCTTACACTGCAGCACTTGGTCAGACTGATGGTCTTGTCAGGGTTCACCTGGATGAATTCCTTCAAGATTCCCTTGTAAGCCTTGATGCCGGCATCACGATATTGTTCTGCGAGGTAACCCTTGCGATAACCCTTCAGGAGTACATAGGCAAACATGCTGGAAGCTGTGCTCTCCAGATAGTTGCGAGGATCCTTTACGTCCATCACGTCATACCATACACCGGTTTTCTTATCTTGGTACTTCACGACACTTGCCATCGCCTTGTTGAGCAGTTCGATCACTTCACCACGGCGAGCATAGTCCTCTGGCATCGCATCGAGACATTCGGTCATTGCCATCACATACCATCCCAAGGCTCTTGCCCAGGTATGCTGGCTCTTACCATTCTCCTTGTCAGCCCAGAACTGCTGATGAGTCTCATCCCAAGCATGTTTCCAGAGTTGAGTCTTCTCATCGTATGTACGCTTGTCAGTCTTAATCATCTGGTCAACGGCATCATCGAGGTATTTCTTAGCCTTCTTAGGCTTCATAGTCTGTACCGCATAGTTGCAGTAGAAAGGCAAGCCCATAAAAATACCGTCGAGCCAAACCTGGTTGGCATAGATAGCCTTGTGCCAATAGACACCTTCCTTGGTACGAGGTTGCTTCTGCAACTGCTTGAAGAGAGTCTTCAGTGCCTTGTCGGTACCCTCAGAAGGGAAGAGGTTGTGCATACGGAGGATGAATTTCGCCGTGCGCACATTGTCGAGATTGAAATCCTCGTACTTGTAACCGGTGATATTGCCCTGCTCGTCAATCATCTTGGCAGGGTATTCCTTCAAGTAGTTGAGGATAGCCTCATTGTTGGCTTCTGCATCCTTGCCGTTGAAAGTGCTCTTTTTGTCCTTATAATATAAATAGGTGTCGAGCATACCTTCCATCTCGATGCCCATCACATAGCTCCACTTAGGTTTGCTGCTGAAATCAAGCAGGTATGGATGAGCCACACGGCTCATCTCGCTATGGGTAAGCCACTCGCTGTATGCCTGGTATGGACGGTCTTCCTTGTTGAGAACAAGGGAACCGTTGATGAGGAGATTGTCGAACTTCACATCACGGGTCTTGCCGGTAATCTTGACAGGCTGTTTGATGACGCCATCAAACTTACAGTTCTTGACGGTGATATCAGTTACGTTCTCTACCTGGTCACGACCAACGATGAGCACACCATAGTTGCTCTTCTTGCAGGTTACATTTTCCACATACACCTGAGATACGCTTGGTTCAAAACCGCGATAGCAGATCTCCTTTGGCTCGTAATCGAGGTTGATCTTTACGACAGCTTCCTTACATTGCCCCACAGTGACGTTGCGCATGTTGATGTTCTTGATGACACCACCGCGGCAGTTGTTGGTCTTGATGCGCAGGATACGGTCGAGGTGAGGAGAGTCCATTTCGCAATCTTCGGCATATACATTCTCGCATCCGCCAGAGATTTCACTTCCGATAACCACACCGCCATGTCCATCTTCCATCTTACAGTTGCGGATGATGATGTTTTTGGAAGGTTGGTTCCAGAGACGACCATCATTGTTACGTCCGCTCTTGATGGCAATACAGTCGTCGCCGGTATGGAAGATACAGTTCTGGATGAGCACATTCTCGCAAGCCTCAGGGTCGCATCCGTCACCATTAGGTCCTTCATTCCAGATGGTCACACCATCTACGGTGATGTTCTTGGAGAGCAGTGGATGGATAACCCAGAAAGGAGAGTTGAGCATCTTGACACCCTGGATGAGGATGCGCTCAGAACGTACGAAGTTGACGAGCTGTGGGCGCAGACCCTGTCCCTTACCGAATTTTCTTTCGTCGAAAGGCACGCCGTCTTCAGCCTGTTTCAGCAATTTGGCACGTGAGCCAAGTCGCTGTGCTTCTTTGGTAACGCCTTCCTGATAGCCGAAACGAGGATTACCGTTCATTGGCCACCAGGTCTCGTTGCTACCACCACCGTCGATGGTACCCTTACCTGTGATGGCGATGTCGGTCACCTTGTAGCCATAGATGCATGGAGAATAGTTCCAGCAAGCCAGACCTTCCCAAGAGGTACGGACGAGTGGATAGAGATTGGTATCGAAAGCGAATTTCAGCGTCGCACCTTCCTCAAGAACGAGGTTGACATGACTTTTCATTTCGATGGCACCTGTGTTCCAGGTTCCTTTCGGCACAATCACCTTACCGCCACCTTTTCTGGATACCAGAGAGATGAGTCGGTTGATAGCCTTCTGGTTTTGGGCTGCAGACGCATTGGTCTTGGCACCAAAAGAAGAGATGACAAACTGGCGCTCATGAAGTTGAGGCTTTAGAATACTTTGTTCGATCTGCTTGTACTCCTGGTCGTTCCATCCCGATGCAAAAGCGAGGGTAGGGAAGAGAAGTAGGGCAAGCAGCAACGTTTTTAAGTGTTTCATGCTTGTTGTTCTGTTTGTAGATTTATATTAAATTTTGATTTAGCTTGGTTTAGAACCTTATCTCTTATAAAGATACTGCAAAGATACGATTTTATTTTGTAATGTACACGCACACAATGTTAAAAAAGTAATTTTGCCTTAAAAAAGTTTGGAGATAATCGGAAAAAGGCGTATATTTGCACCCGTAATACTTTAAAGACGTTTGCTTCAAAGTATTCATTTCTGGTTGGCTACGTCCTGTAACCAACCTTTTTTATGTTAAAATTTTGGTGGTTTCTCAGAAATTTATTATCTTTGCCAACGATAATTAACTTATATTGTGTAATATATTAAAAATATAGCCTATTGATTAGACATTTACTTAATTAAAAATAAAGGATTAAGAAATGAGAAATCTACAAGATTTGACCGACGAGGAGTTGGCCCTTCTTTATGTCGAAGGTAACAATCGTGCCTTTGACTTGTTGTTGTCGCGCAATGAGGTGAAGTTGTTTTCCTACATCATGTTCATGGTGCGTGATCAAGAGGTGGCTAATGACATCTTTCAGGAAACGTTTTTGAAGGTGGTAAGCAAACTTCAGAACCACGAATATTCTGTTAACGGAAAATTCGGAGGTTGGTTGTTGCGTATTGCCCATAACGTCATGATGGATATGTATCGTGGTCAGCGCTATAAGTATGTCGTTGAATCGAAAGACGACAATGATCTGTCTAATATCAGTGGTGATGATTTGTTGGAAACAAATGCAGAAGTTAATTTGATTAATATCCAGGTTCTTTCTGATGTCAGAAAGATGATGGATCAGTTGCCTACTTTGCAACGTGAAGTAGTGTATATGCGTTATTATCAGCAACTCACATTCAAGGAAATCGCTGAGGCTACCGGTGTAAGTATCAATACCAGTCTCGGAAGAATGCGCTATGCTCTTCTCAATCTTCGCAGAATGGCTAAGAAGCATGACGTATATCTTCAGTTAGACTAGTATTGGATATGTATTACACAGAAGATTAATCCTCTGGTTGTTTCAATTCTTTGAGGGCATGGATGGTGGAAATAGGATCTGTGCTCTTAAACACGTAACTTCCACTTACCAGTACGTTGACTCCAGCCTTTGCCAGGCGTGGGGCAGTTTCTGCCTGTACACCACCATCCACTTCGATGAGGGCGTTAGAGTGTGATTCCTTGATGAGTTTTCTCAGTCTTTCCACCTTTTTGATGGTGTTCTCGATAAACTTCTGTCCACCAAATCCAGGGTTTACACTCATTAGCAGTACCATATCTACATCGCAGATGATATCTTCCAGTACGCAGACTGGAGTAGATGGATTCAACGTGACACCCGCTTTCATGCCAGCTGCATGAATCTGCTGGATGGTACGGTGCAGGTGGGTACATGCTTCGTAATGTACATTCATCATCATGGCACCCGTCTTGGCAGTCTGCTCGATGTATTCTTCTGGATGTGCTATCATGAAATGCACATCAAGAGGTTTCTTGCAAGCCTTGGCTACGGCTTCAAGAACAGGAAAGCCAAAAGAGATGTTGGGTACGAATACGCCATCCATAATGTCCATGTGGAGCCAGTCGGCTTCACTCTGATTGATCATTTCAACTTCGCTTTTCAGATCCAGAAAATTGGCAGAAAGCAAAGATGGTGATACCAATGTCTTCATATTTTGAGTTCGTTAGTTAAGACAGTACACCTCGTACTTACCATTCCTCTTAATCGTTCGATAGGTGTATGCTATCTGTTTGATAATGCTGATCGTCCTTTCGGATGGTCTCATTTCTTCGGAAGTAAAAACTTGCTTCATAGGCGTTACTGTTATGATAGTTAATATAATGATACAAAGATTCAGTTTATTTCTTCATCTTTATTAGTATAACGTAAGGTTTTCTACTTTATTACATTTGAAATGTATTTTTTTTATCGACTTGACTCTTGCCTTATTATATATAATAATGTATAGTGCCTCGAAATACTTGATTTTAACCCAAAAAGTAGCTTTTAATTACTTATTTCTGTTAAATTCTAAAATTTTTCGCCAAAAAGTTTGTAGTTTAATAGAAAAAGTGTACTTTTGCAATTGAATTTAAAAATAAATAATATGATGACAACATTCGTATCTTCAACAGCATGGTGGTGGCGTATCTCAAGATTTAAAAAGTCGTGAGACGATAAGCCGTGCGTGGATATGAATCCATGATATAACTAAGGCCTGCCGTACTTACGACAGGTCTTTTTTCATATTAATACCTCAGCAATGGGGGATTGGGAATAGAAAATAAAAAATAAAATATAGGAGAATAAATTATGGAAATGAAGGACATTTTGAACAGAATGTTGAATCACGAGGAACTTTCCCGTGAGGAAACCAAGAACATCATCGTGGGTATCACCAAGAGTGAGTTTCCTGAGGAGCAGATTACTGCTTTGCTTACCGGTTTACAGATGAGAGGCGTTACCGTAGATGAACTGTTGGGCTTCCGTGATGGTATCTTGGCTACCGGCGTTCCTGCCATCTTAGATTGCGACCGATACATTGATGTGGTTGGTACAGGTGGCGACCGCAAGAATACTTTCAATATTTCTACTACTGCTTGCTTCGTCATTGCTGGTGCAGGTTATAAGGTTGCCAAGCATGGTAATTATGCGGCTACTTCTGTGAGCGGTGCTTCAAATGTCATCAAAAACCATGGAGTGCAGTTTACTGATGATTTGGATAAGTTGAACCGTTCTATCAATGAGGCTGGTATCGTCTATCTCCATGCCCAACTCTTTGCCAAGGCAATGAAGTTTGTAGGTCCTATCCGTAAGGCACTCCAATTCCCAACCGTTTTTAATCTCCTCGGTCCATTGGTTAATCCAAGTCAGCCTAAATGCCAGTTGCTCGGTGTTGCCAACCTGGATCAGATGCGACTCTATAATCAGGTTTATCAGAAATTAGGTATCGACTATGGTATTGTAAATAGCATCGACGGCTACGATGAGATTTCCCTGACCAGTGATTTCAAGGTAACGACCAATCATTATGAGCGCATCTTCAAGCCACAGGATCTTGGTTTTGAAATTGCTAAACCTGAGGAAGTTAGAGGTGGTGCCACAGAGGAAGAGGCTAAGGAAATCTTTGATGCCGTACTTGAGAACCGTGCATTGCCTGCCCAGAAGAATATCGTACTTGCCAATGCCGCCTTCGGTATTCAGGTTATGGAGAAGGGAAAGAAGAGTATTGAGGAATGCGTGGAGATTGCACGAGAGAGCATCGATAGTGGCAAGGCACTCGCTACATTCAAGAAATTTGTAGAACTGAATAGTTAAGTATAGAGTGAAGAACGAAGAGTGAAGAGTGAAGAATTCAAATGTTTGAGGGCGTATGCCTCATTTCTCATTTAACATTTAACATTGAAAATGGCTGATATTTTAGAAGAGATTGTCGCTCATAAGCGAATCGAGATAGAACAGCGCAAGCGCTTCATCCAACCCCGGCAGATGATTTCCCTGACGGAACAGAAAATGCAGGCGGATGACGGACTGGTACCTGGAGGCAGCATGCGCAAGGCACTGATGGAGTCCTCTACGGGTATCATCGCTGAGTTTAAGAGAAAATCGCCGTCCAAGGGATGGATCAAGGAGGAGGGTAAGGCGAGTATCATTCCGTTGGCTTATCAGGAGAATGGAGCTTCTGCTCTCAGCATCCTTACCGATATCGACTACTTCGGCGGTTATGATGAGTTTATACAGGAGGCTCGCCACGTGGGGGTTCACATACCTATATTATATAAGAACTTCGTTATCGAGGAATACCAACTCCTGCAGGCGAGATATTGCGGTGCTTCTGCCGTACTCCTGATAGCTGCCTGTCTGACGAAAGAGGAATGTAAGCGTCTTCTTGATATGGCGCACCAACTCGGAATGGAAGTACTCTTGGAGATGCACAACGACCGGGATTTTGAATATGCAGAACTCGAACCTGATATGTATGGCATCAACAATCGCAATCTCGGTACGTTTGTTACCGATGTGGAAAACAGTTTCCGCCTGGCAGAGCAGTTGCCGAAGGATGTGTGCAGAGTCAGCGAAAGCGGTATCTCCAATCCGGAAGTTGTCAAAAGGCTCCGTGAGGAAGGCGGTTTCCGTGGCTTCCTGATGGGAGAGCAGTTTATGAAACAGGCTGACCCGGGACAAGGACTTGCGGATTTTCTGAAGCAACTGGAAATCAATGGTGAGTTCAGATGAAAATACTAACGAGAAAAAAGAAAGAGAAATGAATACAGATAAAATGTTGGTTAAGGTGTGTGGTATGCGTGATGCCGATAACATTCGCGAGGTATCCCAACTCGGGGTTGATATGATAGGATTCATCTTCTATCCGAAGTCACCGCGGTTTGTGCAGATGATCAGCAGCAAGGCTGGCATTATACCAGACTACTCGGAAGAGCGTATCGAACTTGCGATGGCGCGTAAGACTGCTGAGACTCAAAAGCAACCGGCAAGGGTGGGAGTCTTTGTGGATGATATGCCCCAGAACATCGTGACACGTGTCTATAATTACCGTCTCGACTACATCCAGTTGCATGGTAATGAACCTCGTGAAACCATCGAGAATCTCCGTGCTACCATCGATCCCGACATCAAACCCAATATCAGGATCATCAAGGCTATCAGCGTAAGCTCAGCCGAGGATATCCAGAAATATAAGGAGTATGCAGGCGCTGTTGACCTCTTCCTTTTCGACACCAAATGTAAGACGGTCGGTGGAAGTGGTGAGCAGTTTGATTGGCAAGTTCTGCAGCAGTACGATGGCGAGACCCCATTCCTCCTGAGTGGCGGTATCGGACCGGAAGATGTAGAACGGCTGAAAGCCTTCCAGCACCCGAAGTGTATCGGTATCGATTTGAATTCGAAATTTGAAATCGAACCTGCTCTGAAAGATGTGGAGAAACTCAGGAAATTCCTTTTAAAGGTAAAAAGGTAAAAAAGTAAAAAGGTAAAAAGAGCATTCTTGCTCTTAAAGGTAAAAAAGTAAAAAACAAAAAATGAATAAGATAAATGCATTATTTGCAAACAATAAAGACCGCAAGCTTTT
>ERZ1031746.200-NODE-200-length-23725-cov-4.989565_pt1 | contig 23725 bp, 19 predicted proteins | sample MGYA00518171_ERZ1031746 | MGnify/ENA primary metagenome ERZ1031746 (study PRJEB33719, sample SAMN04261238) | wastewater metagenome | biome: rural village; feature: human; material: feces | host: Homo sapiens | place: El Salvador | collected 2013-01-07 ...
GAGGTAACATTTATGAAAAAGGACAAGAAAGACATCAAAAAAGTCGTACTCGCTTATTCCGGCGGACTTGATACGTCAATCATCATTCCGTGGCTTAAAGAAAATTACAACAACTGCGAAGTTATAGCGGTTTCCGGCGACGTAGGTCAGGGAACTGAGCTCGACGGACTTGAGGAGAAGGCTCTCAAGACCGGCGCTTCAAAGCTCTATGTACTCGACCTTAAAAAGGATTATATCGAAAACTATATCTGGCCTTGCCTTAAAGCAGGTGCCGAGTATGAAGAGTATCTTCTCGGCACATCGCACGCTCGTCCCTGTATCGCAAAGGGTCTTGCCGATATAGCAAAAAAAGAGGGCGCAGACGCTATTTGCCACGGCTGCACCGGCAAGGGCAACGATCAGGTTCGTTTCGAGCTTGCTCTTAAAGCACTCGCTCCCGAGATGGAGATTATAGCTCCCTGGCGTGAGTGGGACATAAAATCGCGTGATGAAGAAATAGACTACGCCGAGGCTCATCAGATTCCGCTTAAAATCAATCGTGAAACAAATTACTCAAAAGATAAAAACGTATGGCATCTCTCTCACGAGGGACTTGACCTTGAAAATCCGGCAAATGAACCGCAGTACAATAAAGACGGCTTCCTTGAGCTCGGAGTTTCTCCCGAAAAAGCTCCCGATGAGCCTACATATGTTACAATCCATTTTGAAAAGGGCGTTCCCACAGCTGTTGACGGCGAAGAGCTTGACGCTGTTTCCCTTGTCGAAAAGCTCAATAAGCTCGGCGGAGAAAACGGTATAGGCCTTCTTGACATAGTCGAGAACCGTCTTGTAGGTATGAAATCACGCGGTGTTTATGAGACTCCCGGCGGAACAATCCTTTACAAGGCTCATGAGCTTCTTGAAATGATAACTCTCGACCGTGACACATCTCATTACAAAAAACTTGTTGCCGAGAAATACGGCGAGCTCGTATACAACGGCAAATGGTTCTCACCTCTTCGCGAAGCTCTTGCGGCTTTTGTCGACAACACTCAGCAGACCGTAACCGGCGACGTTAAGCTTAAGCTCTATAAGGGCAACGTCATAAACGCAGGCGTCACCTCTGTGTATACTCTTTATGATGAAAATGTTGCTTCGTTCGGCGATGACGGCGGCGCATACGATCAGACCGACGCTACCGGATTTATCAATCTCTTCGGACTCCCCACAAAGGTAAAAGCTTTACTTGACGCAAAGAGAGATAACAAATAATCATTGTAAACCGCTTGAAAAAATAAACAACAGTGCTTAGCACTACCGCGTGCGACAAGAGATGTTTCTGTCTCTTGTCGCTGTGTGGTATTTGATAGGAGTAAAAAAATGCAGCTTTGGCAGGGCAGATTTCAAAAGGCTTTAGACCCCAAAACCAACGATTTTAATTCGTCAATAGCGTTTGACAGCAGAATGTATAAGGAAGATATAGACGGCAGTATTGCACACGCCGCTATGCTTTGCGCGCAAAATATCATATCGGCGGACGACCTTTCAAAAATTGTTGACGGATTAAAAGCCATTAAGGCGGAAATCGAAAACGGTACGTTGGAGATAGACCCGAATGCAGAGGATATACATACCTTTGTTGAGGGTGAGCTCACAAAGCGCGTAGGCGCGGCCGGCAAAAGACTTCATACCGCGCGCAGCAGAAACGACCAGGTAGCTCTTGACGTAAGGCTGTATTTGCGCCGCGAGTGCAACAGCGTTTATTCGCTTGTCACGGAGCTTATAGGTGTTCTGTGCAAAAAGGCTGAAAAGTATGCAGACGCCGTTATGCCGGGTTACACTCATATGCAGCGCGCTCAGCCCATAACATTCGGCCATCATCTTTTGGCGTATGCCGAAATGCTTCTGCGTGATCGCGAACGTATTGCCGACGCGCAGAGAAGAATGAATTACTGCCCGCTCGGCTCATGTGCACTTGCCGGTACAACATATAATACCGACCGCGAAATGACAGCCGAGGCACTCGGCTTTACGGGACCTATGCTCAATTCGCTTGACGGCGTATCTGACAGGGACTTTTGTATGGAGCTTGCGTCCGCTTTGTCAATACTTATGGTTCATCTCTCGCGCTTTTCTGAGGAGATAATCCTCTGGGGCTCGTGGGAGTTCAAATTCGTTGAGCTTGACGATGCTTTTTCAACAGGCTCGTCAATAATGCCGCAAAAGAAAAACCCCGACATAACCGAGCTTATCCGCGGCAAAACCGGTCGAGTTTTCGGCGACCTTATGACACTTCTGACAATGATGAAGGGATTGCCGCTCGCTTATAATAAGGATATGCAGGAGGATAAGGAAGCTATATTTGACGCCTTTGACACCGTTAAAATCTGCCTTACCACATTTATCCCCATGCTTGACACAATGACGGCTCTTCCCGATAATATGCGTAAAGCCGCGGCAGGCGGATTTATCAACGCTACCGACTGCGCCGATTATCTCGTCGGCAAGGGATTGCCGTTCCGTGACGCATATAAGGCCACAGGCGAAATAGTGGCTCTCTGCATTAAAAAAGGACTTACGCTTGAAACGTTGCCTCTTGAAGAATACAAAAAGATATGCGATTTGTTTGACGACGGCGTTTATGACGCCATAAATCTCGACAAGTGCGTAAACGGCAGGACTTCGCTCGGCGGACCCGCACCGCAGAACGTGCTGAAAGAGGCAAAGAGAATAGAAAAAATATTGAAAGAACAAGACAAATAGTGTGAAAAGTTACACTTCTTAAATTATATTGCCATCAAAATTTGTCTGCGGCATAATTTTGAGACGGCGAAAATCACCGGTTGCGCCACGTTAAGGCTTCAAAGAATATACGGTGATTTTTAATAAACTGTTTGGTGCCTGAAAGGCTATGGTGAATAATATGAAAAAAGTATTTATAGACGGCAGTCAGGGAACTACGGGTCTTAAAATATTCGACCGTCTGAAAAAAAGAGATGATATTGAGCTTTTAACTCTTCCCGATGAGCTTCGCAAGGACATAAAATCAAGAAAGGAAGCTCTCAACAGTGCCGATATAGCTTTTCTCTGCCTTCCGGACGCTGCGGCAATCGAGGCGGCAGAGCTTGTTACAAATGACGACACGGTTATTATAGATACATCAACCGCTCACCGTACAAGCGAGGGGTGGGCTTACGGTTTTCCCGAAATATTTAAAGACGGATTTAAAACCGTGGCTTCTTCAAAGCGTATAGCGTCGCCGGGCTGTTATGCAAGCGGATTTATAGCGCTTGTAAAGCCTCTTTTGGACGAGGGTATTGTTTCTCCGGACCACGGATTTATCTGTCACGCCGTTTCGGGTTACAGCGGAGCCGGCAAAAAAGGTATCGCTATGTATGAAAGCGACGAGAAAGCACCGGAGCTTTTTGCTCCCCGTGAATACGCTTTAAATCAGGAGCATAAGCACCTCAAAGAAATGCGAAAAATTTCGGGCCTGTCAGTTACACCGATATTTTGTCCGTATGTCTGTGATTATTTCAGCGGTATGCTCGTCACGGTTCCGGTGTTTAAAACGGATCTCAAAGACGGAAAAACCGCAGAGGACATTAAAGCGGTTTACCGCTCAAAATACGCTTCGGACATAGTTAAATATAAAGAGGCTTTTGATAACGGCGGCTTTGTCGCGGCAAATTCTAAAGCTGAGCTTGACAGTATGGATGTCACCGTAGCCGGAAATGACGACAGACTTCTTCTTATGGCTCTTTACGACAATCTCGGCAAGGGTGCGTCGGGAGCGGCTTTGGAATGTATGAATATTGTTATGGGTTTACCTCCCGAATACGGACTTGACCTGTAAGATTATAAATGAAAGGTAAATTATAATGGAATTAAGTTTTATCGGCGGCGGTGTCGCCGCACCGAAAGGATTTACCGCAAACGGAATCCATTGCGGTATCCGTAAAAATAAGGAGAAAAAGGATCTCGCACTTATTTACTGTGAAAAGGACTGTGACGCGGCGGCTGTTTATACGCAAAATCTTGTGTGCGGAGCACCGATAACCGTCACACGTGAAAATATAAGCGACGGCAAGGCGCGCGCAATTGTCTGCAACAGCGGCATAGCCAATACCTGCAATGCCGACGGAGTTGAAAAAGCGGAGGAAATGTGCAAAATAACCGCGGACGCACTCGGCATTTCAAAAAGCGATATTGTGGTAGCCTCCACCGGAGTTATAGGTCAGCCAATAGACCTTGAGCCCATCAAAAACGGTATGGCGAAGCTTGTTTCGGGCCTTAATAAGGACGGCTCTGATTCTGCGGCAAATGCGATAATGACAACGGACACCGTAAAAAAAGAATTTGCCTGTGAGTTTTCTCTCGGCGGCAAAAAATGCCGTATAGGTGCCATTTCCAAGGGCAGCGGTATGATTCACCCGAATATGGCAACGATGCTTGCTTTTATTACAACGGATGCCGACATTTCTGCGGAAATGCTTAAAAAATCACTTCTCGAGGTGGTTAAAGACAGCTTTAATATGCTCTCCGTAGACGGCGACACATCCACCAACGATACCGTGGCTGTTTTGGCGTCGGGACTTTGCGGAAACGAGAAAATAACCTCCGAAAACGCAGATTATAAAGCCTTTACTTGTGCGCTTGCGGCAATTTGCGAAAAGCTTGTAAAGCTTATGGCGAAAGACGGCGAGGGTGCAACAAAGCTTGTTGAATGTATTGTTTCCGGTGCCGATGACCAAAAGACGGCAAAAATATGTGCAAAGTCGGTTATATGCTCGTCGCTTGTTAAGGCGGCTATGTTCGGAGCGGATGCAAACTGGGGCAGAATTCTCTGCGCTCTCGGTTACAGCGGAGCCGATATTGACGTTCATAAGGTTGATGTGAAATTCAGCTCGGCAGGCGGAGAAATAGAAGTGTGCAAGGATGGCTCTGGAATTCCGTTTTCCGAAGAACTTGCGAAAAAAGTCTTAGTCTGTGATGAGGTGTATATCCTTGTCGATTTAAAATCAGGCAGCTTCTCTGCCGCGGCTTACGGCTGTGATTTGACATACGATTACGTCAAGATAAACGGCGATTACCGCACCTAAGCGTAAAACGCATAAACGCAGCATTCACAGACATTTATCGGAGGAGAAATATGGAAATATCAAATATAACAAATTCGGACCGTTCCGAGGTTCTTGTTCAGGCTTTACCGTATATTCAGAAATATCAAAATAAAACGGTCGTCATAAAGTACGGCGGCAATGCCATGGTAAACGAAGAGCTTCAGGATGCCGTAATGACCGACATAGTTCTTCTTCGTTCCGTCGGAGTAAATATTGTGCTTGTTCACGGCGGCGGACCGGAAATATCCGATATGCTCAAACGTGTCGGAAAGCAGAGCCGCTTTGTAGACGGACTGCGCTATACCGACGAAGAGACAATAGATATTGTTCAAATGGTTTTGGCAGGCAAGGTGAATAAGCATTTGGTACAGCTCATTTCAAAGCACGGCGGCAAGGCGATAGGCCTTTGCGGTATCGACGGCGAAATGATGAAAGCCGTAAAATACACAAAATCGGACGTCGGATTTGTAGGCGAGATAACCGAAATCGATACCGACGTTATAGATTACACTCTTGAAAATAAATATATCCCCGTTATTTCCTCCGTTGCAACGGGCGAGAACGGCGAGGTGTTCAATATTAACGCCGATACCGCCGCGGCGGCAATAGCCGCAAGTCTCCACGCGGAAAAGCTTTTGCTTATGACCGACATCAGCGGACTTTTAATGGATAAAGACGATGATTCCACTTTGATTCACGACGTTCAGGTTTCCGAAATACCGTCGCTCAAGTCTCAGGGTGTTATCTCCGGCGGTATGATACCGAAAATCGACTGCTGCGTAGAGGCCGTCCGCCGCGGAGTTCTTCAGACCAACATAATCGACGGACGTATACCGCATTCTATTCTTATGGAGTTGTTCACGGATGAGGGCTTCGGCACAATGTTTCACGGGTGATTTCGTGTCTTTTTTCCGTTATACTTCGTTCTGTGCAGCTCGCAGTATATACATACAGTTTCGCCGCACACGCCTTGTCTGACGAAAAAAATACTGAAAAATCAAGATTTTGCGCTTTTTTCTGCTAAACTTCGTTTTGTGCGATTCGCGGTAAATACATACAGCATCGTTTTACACGCCTTGCCTAACGAAAAAAATTTCACGAAATCAAGATTTGTGCCTATTTCCGTAATACTTTGTTTTGTGCAGACAGCAAGTATATAACATACAGTATCGCCGACAACAGCTTGCGTTAAACGGCAATTGCATTTTTCGGACTTTGTATATATAATAAGATTAGTTTATTAAGGACTGATAAAATGGATTTTAACGAAATTAAAAATACTGCCGACAAATATTTAATGCCGACTTACGGTCATTTTCCGATAGCCTTGACTGGCGGCAAAAATGCGTCTCTGACGTCCTCCGACGGCAGAGTGGTAATTGATTTTACTTCGGGTATAGGCGTTAATATTTTCGGCGTAAACGATGATGGCTGGAAAAAGGCTGTTATCGGGCAGATAGATAAAATTCAGCATACATCAAATCTCTATTATAACGAGCCTGTTGCCAAGGCGGCAAAGCTTCTGTGCGAAAAAAGCGGATTTGATAAGGTGCTTTTTTGCAATTCCGGAGCGGAGGCAAATGAGTGCGCCATAAAGCTTGCGAGAAAATACAGCTTTGACCGCTACGGTGAAAGCCGAAATACGATAATATCGCTTGTGAATTCTTTCCACGGCAGAACCATGGCCACAATAACCGCAACGGGGCAGGAGCACTACCACAAGTATTTTATGCCTTTTATGGGCGGCTTTAAATATGCCGAGGCAGGCGACAAAAAAGCGTTTTCCGAGCTTCTCGACGGAACGGTTTGCGCGGTAATACTTGAGGTTATACAGGGCGAGGGCGGAGTCGTAATAACTCCGCGCGATTATATAGAATACATAAGAGAGCTTTGCGATGAAAACGATATTGTTCTCATATTCGACGAAGTGCAGACAGGCGTCGGCAGAACAGGTAAGCTCTATGCTTGGGAAAATATCGGCGTAAAGCCGGACGTTTTGACATCCGCAAAGGGCCTCGGCGGCGGACTGCCGATAGGAGCGTGCCTTGCAAAAGAGCAGTTCGGCAGCGTTTTGACTCCCGGCACTCACGGTACGACCTTCGGCGGAAATCCCGTGGTTTTATCGGGCGCGGTCGAGATATTAAGCCGACTTGATGAAGAATTTTTAAAGGACGTCCGCGAAAAGGGCGAATACATAAGAAACAAGGTTTCTTCGTTTAAGGATGTTTCCGAGGTGCGCGGTATGGGCCTTATGATAGGTATAGACCTTAAAAATCAAAAGGCGGCGGATGTGGCGGCGCGCTGTGTTGAAAACGGGCTTCTTATTTTAACCGCCAAGCAGTCGCTTCGTATGCTTCCTCCGCTCACCATAACATATGACGAAATAGACAGGGGACTTGAGATTCTCGAAAAGACCCTTTCTGAATAAACTCCTATGCAGTTTTCACGCCTTGCACGGCTACGGCAGGGGCAACGTGACTATATTTGTAGCCGGAAAGGCTCTGTGAATTAAAATGAAGCATTTGTTAAGTCTTTTATCGACAACTCCCGGTGAAATATCTGACCTTTTAAATCTTGCCGATCAGCTTAAATATGAAAATAAGCACGGCATAGCGCATCAAAGACTTAAGGGTCAGACTCTCGGTATGATTTTTCAAAAATCCTCAACAAGAACAAGGGTTTCTTTTGAAACCGGTATGTATCAGCTCGGCGGTCAGGCACTCTTCCTTTCAAACCGCGATCTTCAGATAGGACGCGGCGAGCCTATACAAGACACCGCAAGAGTTCTCTCTCGCTATATCGACGGCATTATGATAAGAACGTTTGAGCAGTCCGAGGTTGAGGCACTCGCGAAGTACGGCTCTATCCCGATAATTAACGGCCTTACCGATTTTTGCCATCCGTGCCAGGTGCTTGCCGACCTTATGACGGTACGTGAGCACAAGGGGCACCTTGACGGCCTTAAAATGTGCTACATAGGCGACGGCAACAATATGGCAAATTCTCTTATAGTCGGCGGACTTAAAACAGGTATGCAGGTATCGGTGGCTTGCCCCGAGGGGTACAGACCCGACAGCCGCGTGCTTGACTTTGCAAATAATTATGCGGGATTTTCGATGTTTACAGAGCCTATGGAGGCTGCAAGCGGTGCCGACGTCATCTTTACCGACGTTTGGGCGTCAATGGGGCAGGAGGGTGAAGCCGAAGAACGCAAAAAAATATTCGGCGGCAAATATCAGGTCAATAAGGAATTGCTTGCGGTTGCAAACAGCGGCTGTATGGTTCAGCATTGCTTGCCTGCTCACCGCGGTGAAGAGATAACCGCAGATGTGTTCGAGTCTCACGCGGATGAGATATTTGATGAGGCCGAAAACCGTCTCCACGCTCAAAAGGCGGTAATGGTAACGCTCATGGAGAAGTAATAGTTTGACTTTTTTGTTGCAATGCGGCTTTTGAAAAACGGCATGCCGCATTGCAATGTAATTTTTATTTTGTCATAAATAAACTATTGACAACCGGCACACTTTATATTATAATATCAAAGCCGCTGAAAAAGCGGCATATATGGCGGCATAGCTTAGTTGGCTAGAGCGTCCGGTTCATACCCGGAAGGTCGTAGGTTCAAGTCCCACTGCCGCTACCATAACGGCCCGGTGGTCAAGCGGTCAAGACACCGCCCTTTCACGGCGGTAACACGAGTTCAAATCTCGTCCGGGTCACCAAAAAGGACTTAGCGTAGGCTGAGTCCTTTTTTTGCAATACCGTTTGGTATTCCTTTGTGTATACACATTTTATTTGAAATATTTGTTTTTAAGATATATAATATTCTTAACAGTACGATACCGTATGTTTATGAGGTGAAAAATAATGGCTGATAATAAGTGCGACTGTAATGCCGTTATGCAAGAGGTTGTTGACGATATAAAAAACAATATGTTTTCGGAGGAGGAGATAAACGGTGTTTCAAACCTGTTTAAAGTCCTCGGCGATCCCACGAGAGCCAAAATAGTTATGGCACTTGATAAGCGCGAGGTGTGCGTTTGCGACCTTGCCGCAGCACTCGGTATGACTAAGTCAGCCGTGTCTCATCAGCTTGCGCTCTTAAAGGCGAACAACATAGTTAAGGCTCGCCGAGACGGCAAGCATGTGTTTTACAGCTTTGACGATGAGCACATTACAACCGTTATCGAAATAGCGGACGAGCATATCCGCCATCAGCACTTGGGCGATTAAGGCTTCTTAAATATACATGATATAAAATCGGCGATTATATTGTCGATATAATATTCCGTCACAATTGAATAATTTATAGGGCCCCGAATATGCGAAAACATTATTCGGGGCTTTTTTTCACTTTCTATGTGAAATCGTACAGACAGAAAGACTTTTATCCGTGCAAATTTTCGCTTTAGAAATGATGCTTCACCAAAATAAAAAAATTCAAAATTTAAAAAAAACATATTGACAATTGAGCATATATTCAACTATAATATAGACAACAAATGAATGGTTGCTCAACTGTTCCGAAAGAGAGCAGCTGAAGAAAGGGCTGTTATTATGAAAAAAACATACAATATAGAAGTCGATTGTGCAAACTGTGCCGCAAAAATGGAGGAAGCCGCTCAAAAGACCGACGGCGTTCGTGAAGCCGTTGTATCTTTTATGACACAAAAAATGAAAGTAGAATTTGACGACGGTGCAGATGAGGCAGCCGTTATGAAAAAAGTCCTCAAAAATTGCAAAAGAGTAGAGGACGACTGCGAAATATATATCTGATGTTATGAGATGCCGCTTTCGGCAAATAAATAAGTGAGGGAGATATTTATGAGTAAAAAACAGAAAAACGTTCTGTGGCGGATAATTGCTTCGGCTGTGCTGATAGTATGTCTTTCCGTCCTCGGCAAATTTATAACTCTCAATAAATACATTTGGCTTGTTTTAAACCTGATACCGTATTTTATAATCGGCTACGACATTCTCAAAAAGGCCGTTAAAGGCATTTTTAAGGGTCAGGTCTTTGATGAGAATTTCCTTATGGCGGTTGCTACCGTCGGTGCCATAGCACTCGGCGATTATAAAGAGGGCGTTGCTGTTATGCTCTTTTATCAGATAGGCGAGCTTTTCCAAAGCATAGCTGTCGGCAAGAGCAGACGCAATATTTCCGCCTTAATGGATATAAGACCCGACTACGCAAATGTCGAGGTTGACGGAAAGCTCGAAAAGGTCGATCCCGACGAAGTGGCGGTCGGTACCGAAATAACCGTAAATCCCGGTGAAAAAATTCCGATAGACGGCGTTGTTACAAGCGGTGACACATCGCTCAATACAAGTGCTTTAACCGGTGAGAGCCTGCCGCGAAATGTCAAAACGGGCGATGAGGTTATAAGCGGCTGCATCAATATGACCGGCGTCATCAAGGTAAAAACCACTAAGGAGTTCGGCGATTCAACCGTATCAAAAATACTTGACCTTGTTGAAAATTCAAGTATGAAAAAGTCGCGCTCCGAGAATTTCATAACAAAATTTGCAAGATATTATACTCCGGCGGTTTGCTTTTCGGCACTTGCACTCGCAATTTTACCTCCGGTTATAAGGCTTATTGCCGGTCACACGGCCATGTGGAGCGATTGGATATTCAGAGCGCTTACCTTCCTTGTCATCAGCTGTCCGTGCGCTCTTGTAATATCGGTTCCGCTCTCGTTTTTTGCGGGTATAGGCTGTGCTTCGGCGAACGGTATACTTGTAAAAGGCTCCAATTATCTTGAGGGGCTTTCAGATACGAAATATGTTGTGTTTGATAAAACCGGAACTCTTACAAAGGGAGTCTTTGAGGTAACCGGAGTATATCCCGAAAACGGATACACAAAGGATTCCATTGTACGCTTGGCGGCGTATTCCGAGAGCGCTTCGAGTCACCCAATAAGCCTCAGTCTTAAAAAATATTACGGCAAGGATATTGACGAAAACGGCGTTACAGATATAAAAGAGATTGCAGGCCACGGTGTTTCGGCTGCAGTTGACGGTAAAAGAGTGTTTGTCGGCAATTTAAAGCTGATGAAGGAAGAGAATATCGCTGTCTCAACCGAGCATAACGAGGGTACGGTTGTGTATGTTTCCGAGGACGGAAAATATGCCGGCTGTATTGTAATATCGGATGTTGTAAAGCCCAATACAAAGCTTGCTCTCAGCGAACTTAAAAAGCACGGTGTCAAAAAGACGGTAATGCTCACGGGCGACTCCAATGCCGCTGCCGACAGGGTAGCCGCGGAAATAGGCATAGACGAGGTTCACTCTGAACTTCTCCCTGCCGATAAGGTATCGGAGGTCGAAAAGCTCCTTGACAAAAAGGAGCCCAAAGAAAAGCTGGCATTTGTCGGCGACGGAATAAACGACGCTCCCGTGCTCTCAAGAGCCGACATAGGCATAGCGATGGGCGCGCTCGGCTCGGACGCGGCAATAGAGGCGGCCGACATAGTGCTTATGGACGATGATCCGGCTAAGATTTCGCTTGCGAAAAAAATCTCGGTTCACACGCTGAAAATAGTAAGAGAAAACATTGCGTTTGCCCTTCTTGTGAAAGCCGTTTGCCTTGTGCTCAGCGCAGTAGGCATTGCAAATATGGGAGTCGCCATATTCGCCGATGTCGGAGTCATGGTTGTAGCGGTTATCAACGCCACAAGAGCACTTCGATTAAAGAATAAAACCGAATAATATTGACATAAATCGACTTTGTGATTATAATATTCAATGCTGTTAAAAGCACACCGTTCGGGGCTTCGCCGAGGTGTGCTTTTTATATCGTAGGGAAGAAAACGCAGGAATAAAAAATGACGGAATTTCAAAACAGTTTTAAAAAAGGCCTGAAGGACGGTCTGCCGATAGCACTCGGCTATCTTTCGGTTTCGTTTACATTCGGTATGATGGCTGTCGAGGGCGGCTTGCCCGTTTTTACGGCGGTGCTTATCTCTATGACAAATTTGACCTCGGCAGGTCAGTTTGCAGGGCTTGATTTAATTCTTGCCGGCGGTGCTTATCTTGAAATGGCACTAACACAGCTTGTTATAAACATACGCTATGCGCTGATGTCGGTTTCTCTGTCGCAAAAGCTTCACAAGAGCGTAAATTTGCTTGACCGATTTTTAATAGCGTTCAGCAATACCGATGAAATATTTGCCGTAGCCTCAGGTCAAAAAGGAGAGGTCGGCAAAAAATATATGTACGGGCTTGCCCTTTTGCCGATAGTCGGGTGGACTCTCGGTACTCTTATAGGTGCTGCGGCGAGCACCGTGCTTCCGCTGTCCGTGCGCTCCGCTCTCGGCATTGCGATTTACGGTATGTTTATAGCTATATTTATACCGCCCGCAAAGCATAATAAGACTGTGGCTGTTGTGGTATTATTGTCGGCGGCGTTGAGTATATGTTTCAAATACGTGCCGGGTCTTTGTAAAGTCTCTTCGGGATTTGTAATAATCATTTGCGCCGTTCTTTCCGCAACTGTCGGCGCCCTCTTAAAACCCGTAAAGGAGGACGACAAAAATGAAAACGGCTGAGAACATATTTATATATATAGCGGTTATGGCGCTTGTCACATATCTTATAAGAATGCTGCCGCTTGTGATTTTTCGCAAAAAAATCGAAAACAGATTTATAAGATCGTTTCTTTATTACATTCCGTATGCAGTCTTGGCGGCGATGACATTTCCCGCGGTATTTTCTTCCACGGGAAGCGTGTGGTCGGCTGTGGCAGGGCTCATAGTGGCGCTGCTGCTTGCGTTTTTTGAGAAGGGCTTGCTCACGGTTGCGCTGTCCTCCTGCGTCGCTGTTTTCGTAATAGAATTTTTAATTAAAATCATCTCTTGACATATCGGAAAAATGAGTATAATATAGAGCCAAAGTAAAAAGGTTAAACCGTTGACGGAGAATGACGGCAAGTCGTTTGCACATAAGAGAGCTCTTTCGTTGGCTGAAAGAAGAGCGTGCAAAGCTGCCCGATACCGCTCCCGAGCGCGCGTCGAAAACAGATGATTAAGGCGTGACGTAAGCTTGCGTTAAAAGCAGTTGAGCGGGCGATTTTTATCGTCAATTCGGGTGGAACCGTGGAATGCATAGCACTTCATCCCAGTAATCTGGGATGAAGTGCTTTTTAATTATAATGGAGGTAGTTTTTATGGTAAAAGTTACATTGAAGGATGATGTTGTAAAGGAGTTCCAAAGCGGCACGACCGTAATGGATATAGCAAAGTCTATCGGCATGGGGCTTTACAAAGCCGCCTGCCTTGCAAAGATTGACGGCGTAAATCCCCCTGCGGCCAACGCTTTCATCATCCCTTCCTTCGAATCTGTATCATGTACAAAATTCACAAGTGTGGATGCAATAATATGCGGCAGGTGGCTGATCGTTCCGGTAATATGATCGTGCTCGTGGTAATCCAGAATGACAGGAAGAGCTTTTAATGATGAAACAAAGTCTTTGTAAGCATCCACTTTTTCTTCCGCTACTTTAGCAGAAGGAGTCAGGATATAGTATGCATTTTCAATCAAATGAGCTTTGGAGTTCATAAATCCGCTCTTCTCAGAACCGGCCATCGGATGTCCGCCAATGAAATTTGCTTCCATATCCAGACGAATTACCTCTTCGTGGATGGAAGTCTTCACGCTTCCGACATCTGTGAGAATACAGTTTTCATCCAGGAGATCTTTCAGCTGGGAAAGATAGGCTGCGTTGTAAGTGACCGGTGCGCAGAGGAAAATATAGTTACATCCCCTGAAATTGTCATCAATGGATGAACAGGAAGTATGAATAGTGCCTTCCTGGATTGCCAGTGCAAGGGATTCTTTATTTTTATCGAATGCGATGATGTCGTAATCCGGATAATACTGGCGGATTGCCTTCGCAATAGAGCCGCCGATAAGTCCAAGTCCGATAAATCCAATTTTTTTAGCATTCATAGTTGTAAAATCCTTTCTGTTGTTGTGCAAAACATATCTTACTGTTCAGAAATCTTAAATCAGTAAGAAACATATATTCGTATTTTAACACTTTGCTCTGTAAAAGTAAATTGGTAATATTGCGTTACTGTTCGCACATTGTGTGAACAGCAACACAATATTGCTTCTATATATAAGCGTAGTGTTTTCAAAGAATAGCTTTATGATAGAAAGTTAAAATTGTATAAAATGTAAAAAATAGTTGTAATTAATCAGAATATTTAGTACAATATACCTATGGTATGTATATCGACGACAAAAAACGATGTGCATAATAGCTACATAACAAGGAGGCAGCAGTATGAAGGTTTACAGAACAGACGAAATCAGAAATGTGGTATTACTTGGTCATGGTGGAAGCGGAAAGACAAGTCTTGCAGAGGCGATGCTCTACGTATCAGGTGCAACGAATCGTATGGGAAAGATTTCCGAATCCAATACGGTGAGCGATTTTGATAAAGAGGAGCAGAAACGTGGATTTTCAATCGGCACAAGTCTGGTACCGATCGAGTGGGAGAAAGCGAAGATCAATATTCTTGACACACCGGGATATTTTGATTTTGTCGGAGAAGTAGAAGAGGCAGTCAGTGCAGCAGATGCAGCGGTTATCGTAGTATCTGGTAAGGCAGGAGTACAGGTTGGAACGGAAAAAGCATGGGAGCTTTGTGACAAATATAATCTGCCGAGAATGATCTATGTGACAGAGATGGATGTGGATGATGCAAGTTTCCGTCAGGTAGTAGCAGATCTGACAGAGAGATATGGAAAGAAAATCGCACCACATTTCCAGCCGATCCGTGAGAATGAGAAGCTTGTAGGATATATTAATATTATTAAGAATGCCGGAAGAAGATATACAGGCATTGGACAGAGAGAAGAGTGCGAGATTCCGGATTACTGTATGCCGAACCTTGAGATTTTGAGAGATTCTCTTATGGAAGCTGTAGCAGAGACAAGTGAAGAGTTTATGGAGCGCTATTTTAATGGTGAGGAATTCTCTATAGAAGAGATCCGTGCAGCCATGAGAACAGAAGTAATGGATGGGGATATCGTACCGGTTGCGATGGGATCCAATATCCAGGCACAGGGAGTAGCCAACCTACTTTCAGATATTGTTCGTTTCTTCCCGAGTCCGGATAAGAGAACCTGTGCAGGAATCAACCGCAGAACAAACGAGATTTTTGAAGCAAATTATGATTTCGCAAAAGCAAAATCAGCGTATGTATTTAAGACAATGGTAGATCCATTTATTGGAAAATACTCTTTCGTAAAGGTATGCTCCGGAGTACTTAAAGGAGATGATGTACTTTATAATGCAGACACAGACGCAGAAGAGAAACCAGGTAAACTTTATACCATGTGCGGAAGTAAGCCAAGCGAAGTGACAGAGCTTTTCGCAGGCGATATCGGAGCAATCGGTAAACTGACAAATACAAGAACAGGAGATACTCTTTCTGTAAAGGGAACACCGGTATCTTATGCAAAGACAGATTATTCTGTACCATATACATATATGAAGTATCGCGTAAAGAATAAAGGCGATGAAGATAAGGTATCACAGGCTCTTGCAAGAATGACAGCAGAAGATGTTACATTGAAAGCTGTGAATGACAGTGAGAACAGACAGTCTCTTCTTTATGGAATGGGTGATCAGCACCTTGAGATCGTAGCAAGTAAACTGGCGGCAAGATATAAAGTAGAGATCACACTGGAGACACCAAAAGTTGCATTCCGTGAGACGATCCGTAAGAATTCTGACGTTGATTCCAAGTATAAGAAACAGAGCGGCGGACATGGACAGTACGGACATGTTAAGATGAAATTCGAACCATCAGGAGATCTCGAAACTCCATTTGTATTCGAAGAATGTGTTGTTGGAGGAGCAGTTCCGAAGAACTATTTCCCGGCAGTAGAGAAAGGTCTGCAGGAATCTGTAGTGAAAGGACCTCTTGCCGGATATCCGGTAGTTGGTGTGAAAGCTACTTTATACGACGGATCCTATCATCCGGTAGACTCTTCAGAGATGGCATTTAAGACAGCTACGATCCAGGCATTCAAGAAAGGATTCCTGGAGGCATCTCCGGTACTTCTTGAACCAATCGCATCCCTGAAAGTTACAGTTCCGGATGATTACACAGGAGATATCATGGGAGACCTGAACAAACGCAGAGGACGTGTGCTTGGTATGACACCGGTAGCCGGAGGAAAGCAGGTTATTGAAGCAGATATTCCAATGACAGGACTGTTTGGCTATTGCACAACACTTCGCTCCATGACAGGTGGAAGAGGATCTTACGAATATACATTTGCAAGATATGAGCAGGCTCCATCTGATGTACAGGAGAAAGAAATTGCTGCAAGAGCAGAAGAAGCATAATTAAAGATTCAGGCAATACAAAGAGTGTGTTATTCGGCTGATAAAAAGGAGTGGATAGCACGCTCTTATTGCTTGTTTTAGAAAAAACAGTGACATTGTATTTCACAAAAAAATCACAAGTTTGCGAATATGGTTGTACTTTCAAAACAAAGGTGCTATAATTCATCTACCTGTCTGCATTAGACAGGTATGTTGTTGTTTATGAAATCCTGTGAACAGTGACATAAAGTGACTGTGTAGAGCAGTTATAAGATTATTATAATAATATGAGGGATAAGAAAATGAGGATTATTATTATCGGTGACGGAAAGGTTGGTTACAAGCTTGCCAAGCAACTTTCCGCCGAGAAATATGACATTATAATGATTGACAGTAATGAAAATAAGTTGAGATTTGCTATGGATCGTCTGGATATTGCCTGCGTGACGGGAGATGGCGCAGACGCAGAAGTACTCAAACAGGCAGATGTAGCGCATGCTGATCTGGTGATTGCTTGTACATCAGCAGATGAATGCAATATGTTAAGCTGTCTGATCGCCAGAAAATTAGGTGCAAGACATACGATTGCCCGTGTGCGTAATCCGATTTATTATCGTCAGATTGGACTTCTGAAAGAAGATCTGCATCTTAGCATGGCTGTAAACCCGGAACTTATCGTGGCAGATGAGATTAGCAGACTTCTGCTCTTCCCGGATGCGAGTCAGGTGGAGACTTTTGTGAAGGGACGTGTAGAATTGATTGAATTACCGGTTGCGGAGGGAAGCAGCCTGGCAGGGTTAAGTCTTGCGGAAATGTATAACCGGTTCCAGATCCGTCTGCTTGTCTGTGCAGTGGAACATGGAGATGAAGTTTGCATTCCAGATGGAGAATACAGGATGCGTGCAGGAGACCGTCTGCATATTGCGGCATCTCATAAAGATTTAGAGGCATTTTTTAAAGCAAATGGAAAGCGTAAGGACAAAATCAAAAAAGTCATTATTTGTGGAGCTGGAAGAGTTGGTTACTATCTCGCACTTCAGCTTAGTACACTTGGTATGCAGATAAAGATCATAGAACAGAATCGCCAGAGATGTGAAGAACTCTGCGAATTACTTCCAAAAGCAACGATCATCAATGGAGATGCAACAGATCACGACCTTCTTGTGGAAGAAGGAATCGAAGAAGCAGATGCATTTGTTGCTTTGACAGGAATGGATGAAGAGAATATTATACTTTCTCTTTTCGCAAAAAGCCAGAATGTGGATAAAATTGTTACGAAAGTCAATGAAGACAGACGCGCACGTATGGTAGAAGACTTTGGAATTGATAGTATTGTTTCTGTTAAAACAGCTACAGCAGATGCAATCATGAGTTATGTCAGAGCGCGTAAAAACTCTCAGGGAAGTGCGAATGTTGAGACAATGTATCAATTGGTTGATGACAAAGTTGAAGCACTGGAATTTATTGTTAAGGCTGAGACAAATTATACAGGAATTCCATTGAAGAATCTCTCGTTGAAACCGAATAATCTGATTGCATGTATTGCAAGAAAACGTCAGATCATTCTTCCGAGCGGAGATGATTGTATTCAGGTAGGAGATAATGTGATCATTATCACGATGGAAAAACAGATTGAAGATATTAAAGATATTTTAATGTAGGTGCAGCGCGATGAATAAGAAGATGATAGTATATATTTTGGGAAAAATGATGGGAGTCGAAGGATTACTTCTGCTGATTCCAGCGTTGGTTTCCCTGATATATCATGAAAAAAGCGTAATTTCTTTTCTGATTGTAGCAGCAATCCTGCTCGTAATTTATATGGTGTTCGGAAGGAAGCTTCCGGCTTCAAAGCAGATTTACGGAAAAGAAGGTTTTGTTATTGTTGGGCTTGCATGGATTTTATGGTCCGCATTCGGAGCGCTTCCGTTTGTAATTTCGGGAAGTATTCCACATTATATTGATGCACTTTTTGAAACCATTTCCGGTTTTACTACAACCGGATCTACAATTCTGGCAGATATCGAGGCTCTGCCAATGGGAATTTCCTTTTGGCGAAGCTTCACACACTGGATCGGTGGTATGGGAGTACTTGTATTTGTTATGATGATCACATCTCTGGATGATGAGAATGCAATGCCGCTCATGCGTGCGGAAGTACCGGGACCGGAGGCGGATAAGCTTGTCCCAAAGGCAAGACATACCGCAAGACTTTTATATGGAATGTATTTTGTTCTGACAGCAGCAGAAGTGGTTTTTCTGATTTTTGGCGGAATGAACCTGTATGATGCACTTTTACATGCATTCAGTACTGCCGGAACGGGAGGATTTTCTAATAGAGCTGCAAGCGTCAGCTTCTACGACAGTGCATATATTGATGGTGTGATCACAGTATTTATGATTTTGTTTGGAATTAACTTTAACTTGTACTTTTTCATATTGCTCAAAGACTGGAAATCCATTCTGAAAAATGAAGAGCTGTGGGCATATCTTGGAATAGTAGGTGTGTCAATCGCTATAATCACAGGAAATATCCTCAAGATTTATGGAACGGTTGCACATGCATTCCGCTATGCATCTTTCCAGGTCGGTTCGATCATTACGACAACCGGATTTGCAACCGCAGATTATGACCAGTGGCCGGAACTCTCGAAATCAATATTATTGGCACTTATGTTTGTGGGAGCCTGTGCAGGATCCACCGGAGGAGGTATTAAAGTAAGCCGTTTATTGATCATCGTGAAATCAATCCGCAGAGAAGTGCGTAAGATGTTACATCCGAACGCCGTTACGATCATCAAAGTCAATGGCAAAAAAATCGGACAGGATACATTGAAGAATGTAAATCTCTATCTGACGTGTTACATTATAATTATGATTGTATCAATTTTACTTGTCTCTATTGATAATTTTGATTTTGCGACAACATTTAGTGGAGTACTTACTACGATGAGCAATGTAGGACCTGGAATTTCAAAGGTAGGACCTGTGATGAATTTCCACCCATTTTCAGCAGTATCCAAGCTGGTATTCTGCTTTGATATGCTGATTGGAAGATTAGAGATCTTCCCATACCTGCTTCTTCTTTCTCCGGAACTTTGGAGAAGAAGATTCTAGACGATTTTTTGTTAATTATGTGCGGAAAATTTGAATGAAACAGATTTTTTCGCACATTTTATTTTTATATGATAAAATGGTAACTGTTCAGAGCTAAGCAAAATTTCAAAAAACAGGTGTAAAATGCGTAGCATTTTGGAGGTTGGCTCTGAACAGTTATATAAAATGAAAGAAAGGAAGAGGTGAGATGAACAAATTTAAAATGAAAGTGACAGCTGTCATAGGAGTGATTCTGTTGATTGGAATCTATTACTATGTGACACTCCCGGCGATCAATATTCATGCATCAGAATTCTGGATGTATCTTGTGGTGTTGGTCATTCTGGTAGCTGTGGTATTTATCAGAAAGAAAAATTTAAACCGTTACGACTGGAAAGAGTCAAAGGGATTAAAGATGATCCTTGGAATCCTTGCGGTGCTTGTGATCGCATATGTGGCAGGATCAGTTTTGTCTTCTCCAATTGTGAATGCGAAGAAGTATCAGGAACTTTTGACGGTGAAGAATGGAGAATTTACGAAAGATATCGAAGAATTATCTTTTGATCAGATTCCATTGCTGGATAAGGATTCAGCAGAGCTTCTCGGTGACAGGAAGATGGGAAGTATGGTAGATATGGTATCCCAGTTCGAGGTAGATGAACTGTATTCCCAGATCAACTATCAGGATCAGCCGGTGAGAGTTTCTCCTTTGAAATATGCCAGCGTGATCAAATGGTTTACGAACATGAGAGAAGGAATCCCGGCCTATATCAAGATTGATATGGCAACACAGAATACGGAACTCGTAAAACTGAGTGAAGGGATGAAGTACACGACAAGTGATCATTTTAACAGAAATATTTACCGTCATCTGAGATTTAACTATCCGACCTATATTTTTAATGATCTGAGTTTTGAAATTGATGAAGACGGGGTTCCGTACTGGATCTGCCCGGTGAAGAAGTACAATATCGGATTATTCGGTGGAACAACAATCGGAAGAGTTGTACTTTGCAATGCGATCACAGGAGAAACGAAGGATTATGCAGTTGAGGATGTCCCACAGTGGGTTGACAGAGTATATTCCGCAGATCTGTTAGTTGAGCTTTATAATTATCACGGAACATTGAAACATGGTTTCTTTAATAGTGTATTGGGGCAGAAAGACTGCCTGAATACAACTGACGGATACAATTATCTTGCAATCGATGACGATGTATGGGTATACACAGGTGTTACCTCGATTACCGGAGACCAGTCGAATGTAGGGTTTGTTCTGATGAATCAGAGAACAATGGAGACAAAGTTCTATGAGATTGAAGGAGCAACAGAGAGTTCAGCGATGTCTTCCGCAGAAGGACAGGTACAGAATCTGCACTATACGGCAACATTCCCACTGCTTTTAAATATTTCCGGTGAACCGACCTATTTCATTGCATTGAAGGATGATGCCGGTCTGGTGAAGAAGTATGCGATGGTAAATGTGCAGAAATATCAGATTGTTGCAATTGGAGATACGGTCAGTGAATGCGAGGAGTCTTACACGAATCTGATGTATAAGAACGGAATCAAGACAGAAGCTGAGGATACAAGATCCGTAGAGACACTGACAGCTAAGATCACAAAGATCGCCCAGGGCGTTATAGACGGTGATTCTCATTATTATATCATGCTTGAAGGTTCGGATGAGATCTTTGATGTATCTGTTGTAGATTTTATTGATATTATCCGGTTTAATGTCGGAGATGAAGTCACGGTTGAGTATAAGAAGGGGGAGCAGGTGGCTACAGTTCTTTCCCTGAATGGAAAAGCGAGTGAACAGATCAGCACAAAAGATGCGAAAGAAGAGCAGGCAGAAGATACGGCAGGGGATTCTGCACAGACAGAATAAGAGAAAGAAGCGAAAAAAAGAAGTACAACCGGAGAACGGAAGTACTTCTTTTTTAATTCTTAAAATTATTGTAACTGTTCAGACCCAGAAGGGCGAATCCTGTGTTACACTACGCTGTAAATGCTTACAGAACTGTGCATCCAAGTGTGTCAACCTCTGCAATCGCAGCTCTATCTGCGCTGACGCTGAGGTAGAAGTCAATCTTGGCATCTTCGGAAATCTTATTTAATTTCTCGATGAATGTCGGAAGACTTTCTAACGTGATATTAGCCTGCTTTAAGATACTGTCAATGAAAACAGCCTCGATATCGTGATTGCCAGCAGCCATACCATAGAGGAAGCCTACGAATTCTTCTAAGGTAAGGATGTCAGGATAATCAGCCATCTTGATGACACGGATATTGAAATCTACAGAATAAGTGTCTTTGCTGCTCCTTTTAATAAATACGACATTACCGGAAGAAGTCTTAACCTTCTCGTTTGCAAGATCGATCATCTGCTGTGTTTTTCCGCTGCCTCTTGGGCCTGTGATTAAATTTACCATGGCGAATCTCTCCTTTATGTAAGTGTGTATAATGTTTGAGATTTTCTCACCTCTCAAATATTTATAAATTCATTATACACTAAAGATATGTGAGTAACAACTAAAAAAGTGTTAAAATTTGAAAAAGTTTTATGCGGAATTACCATAAGAAATGAGCAGTAAGATGCCACCATGGTAATGAGAAAAGTTCTCAAAAACTGTATTGAAAATCATTTTCATTTATGTTAACATAATACTTGGATGAAAACCATTCTCAAAATAAAGCTAAGGAGAACGATATGCCAACGGAAGTATTATCCTACTATCTAAAAAATAAAGACCGGAAGGTGAGGCTTGGGTTTCAGGTTATATTACAGTGTGCGCCTTTTCTGAAAGGGCTTAAAGTATCTGGCCTGATTTCAATGGAAAATGAATCATATTCTGAATTGGAAGAAATGTTTTCCGGGATGGAGATCAATTTTTATAAATTATCCTGCTCAGAGGGGAAATGCCTTGTCCTTTTCTATCGCCCCAAAGAGCTGGAAGAATATATGAACCAGCCAAAACTCCGCGAACTGATCGGACAATACGGATATAAGGAAAGCAATATCGAGGAAATGCTGACACATCTGTCAGAACGTATCTGCGAGTGTACTGCACAAGGAATTGGATTCCCACATGAGATTGGAGCTTTTCTCGGATATCCGACGGCAGATGTGCAGAGCTTTATTGAAAAAGAAGGCAGAGATTGTATTATGACAGGATACTGGAAAGTATATAGTAATCCTGAAAAAGCGAGAATGATTTTTCATGAATATGACCGTGCAAAGGTTTGTGCGGTGAATGAGTATCTGGATGGAAAAAACATCCGTGAAATTGCATTGAATCAAAGAAAGTGGAGGAATTTATAAAATGAGTATATCAGTTGTATATTGGAGTGGAACCGGTAATACACAGGCAATGGCAGAGGCGGTTGCCGAAGGAATCAAAGCGGCAGGTCAGGAAGCAGAACTTCTGGAAGTAGGAAATGCAGATGCAAAAACAGTGGCAGCGGTAGATGCGTTTGCGCTTGGATGCCCGGCGATGGGGGCAGAGGTGCTTGAAGAATCTGAGATGGAACCATTTGTAGAAGAACTGGAATCTTATGTGTCAGGGAAGAAGATCCTTCTGTTCGGTTCTTATGGATGGGGAGACGGAGAATGGATGAGAGACTGGGCAGACCGCATGAAAAACGCTGGGGCACAGTTGATCCGTGAAGAAGGAATCATCGCAAATGAGGCTCCGGAGGATGACGTACTTGAAGAACTTAAGGCAGCAGGAAAAGAGCTGGCAGAATAATCTTATTGTTAATGTTTTGATGGAAATTATATATGTCTTTTTGACTATCTTTTTATATCTTCTTAAATGTCCGCAAAGCCTTATTTTATCGGCTCTACGGGCATTTTGCTTTTGTGGTAAACCTCACATATCTAGGTCTATCTTCTTATATTTTCGCTATCAAGCGTGGTTAAAATCGTGGTAAATACTTCTTATGCGATTAGACGCTGAACCTCTGATTTTGCGGTATCTATGGACGCATGAGCGTACCAGTTCATTGTGATACTGATATTTGAATGCCCCATGATATACTGTAAATCTTTTGGGTTCATGTTCTTGCTTGCCAGTCTTGTGCAGAACGTATGGCGTAGCGTATGCGGTGTGATATGTGGCAAGGGGTTATCCTTATGGTGCTTGTTGTATTTCTTTACCATACGGACAAATAAGGCGTT
>ERZ1031746.201-NODE-201-length-23668-cov-30.655995_pt1 | contig 23668 bp, 20 predicted proteins | sample MGYA00518171_ERZ1031746 | MGnify/ENA primary metagenome ERZ1031746 (study PRJEB33719, sample SAMN04261238) | wastewater metagenome | biome: rural village; feature: human; material: feces | host: Homo sapiens | place: El Salvador | collected 2013-01-07 ...
AGGGTCTTCGGATTTTATAGTGGAATTATCTTTTTAAAGTTTAAAAATAATTAGTGTTCAAATCGGAATATCTGGTGGAATACTAAGTGTCATAAATGTATCAATTAAATACGAGAGATACGTGAGAAAGTTAAAATAGTCTAACGAACAAGAGCTAAGAAAATTTATGGCACAATACATGGAAAAAGTGTGTGACATACTGGAAAACAGACCTTATTGTTATGACTTATACTGTATCGAGGTATTCGAATTATTGTATTTGTACCTATGTAGCAGATAAATTAAAGGACAGTCATTAATATAAGATATAGGAATTGACAACAATACTATTACACTATATAATGCAATTGTGAAATTGGTAATAAAAAGTATTATCGTTTTACTTAAATAAAAGGGAGGAATTTAAAATGAATTCAGCAAAAACTGATGTTCTAAAAGTGGAAGGTTTGGATTGCCCTTCATGTGCAACAACAGTTGAAAAAGCTTTGAAAAAATTAAAGGGAATTCAAAGTACAGAGGCTAACTTTTTTGCGGAAAAATTAACTGTAACTTATGATGATTCCAGAGTAACTCTTGACGACATTGCTGATAAATTAAAAAAAGTAGGTCACCCTGTAGTTAAATAACTCCAGTTTCCCCACTTAATGTTATCCCTTTAGATAACTTTTGAGGGGGGTTTAGTATTTAATTTATCTTTTCCTATCAAATGAATAAAAACATATCAATTTTTTTGATTACATTTTAAAAATGGAACATAAATAAGGAGGAACACAGAAATGAATACAAGGTGGTATAAACACCCAAGGACAATACTGTTGATTATTGCCGCAACCGTCACAGCATTTACACTGATTGCAGAAATTGGATTCGATCTACCTGAAATGTGGGCGATTATTTTATATAGTATTGCAATTGTTGTTGGAGGGATCTATCCAGCAAGAAGTGCATGGGTTGAATTAAGAAATGGAAGTCTCTCCATTAATACATTGCTTATTGCGGCAGTAATTGGAGCTATTTATCTAGGATTATGGGAAGAAGCTGCGGAGCTTGTCGTTATTTTCTCTTTAGGTGAATTAATGGAATCATACGCATCAGATAAAGCCAGAAATGCAATTAGAGCATTAGTTGAATTAGCCCCTAGTGAAGCAACAGTCATTCGAAATGGTCGTCAAATGCGTATATTGACAGAACAAGTGGAAATCAGAGATATCGTTCTGGTACGTCCCGGAGAAAAAATACCAGTTGATGGTGTAGTCACTAAAGGTTCAACTACAGTTGATCAAGCTTCCATTACTGGAGAGTCAATACCTGTATCAAAACAATTAGGAGATGAGGTATTTGCTTCAACATTAAATGGACGTGGTGCATTGGAAATAGAAGTGACTAAACTTGCTCAAGATACAACCCTAGCCCAAATTATTAAATTAGTAGAGGGCGCACAAATGAAAAAAGGGAAAGGACAGCGGTTCAGTGAGAAATTTGGTGCCATTTACACGCCAGCCATGTTTGTATTAGCGATCATTGTGGCTATTGTACCTCCCCTTTTCTTTGGTCAACCTTTTGATGAATGGTTATATAGAGCTTTAGTGGTACTAGTCGTTTCTTGTTCTTGTGGATTAGTACTGTCTGTGCCAGTCGCAGTCGTTACTGGTATTGGAACGGCAGCTCGAAGTGGAGTAATGGTTAAAGGCGGTATTTATATAGAATCAGCTGGTAGTACTCAAGTTGTGGCATTTGATAAAACAGGAACCTTGACAGTTGGAAAGCCTTCGGTCACGGATCTTGTAACGGTATCAGACCTTTCAAATAAGCAATTATTGGAGATTGCTGGTGCGCTTGAAAAACAATCCGAACATCCTTTAGCTGATGCGATTATGGAAGAAACATTAAACAAAAAGATTACAATTCCAGATGTAGAAGAATTCGATTCACTTACAGGTCGTGGGGCAAAAGGTAAGATTAACGGAAATAATTACTACATTGGAAATCCACGCTTGTTTAACGAATTAAAAGTAAACATAAATAAAGACCACGTCATGCAAATTGAAAAGCTGCAAGGACAAGGGAAAACTGTCATGCTCTTAGGAACTGCCAATGAAGTACTTGGGATGATTGCAGTAGCTGATAGACCCAAAGAAAATGCAAAACAAGCTATTCAAAGTTTGAAAGAAGCTGGTGTGAAAAAGGTTGTTATGCTAACAGGTGATAATAGACTAACAGGTGAAGCAATTGGTAAAGAACTTGGCGTTGATGAAGTAAGAGCAGAACTCCTTCCAGAAGATAAGATTAACGCAGTGAAAGAATTGCAAAAACAGTATGGGCAGGTAGCGATGGTAGGAGATGGTGTAAATGATGCACCAGCACTGGCTCAGGCTGATGTAGGTATTGCAATGGGAGTTCAAGGAACAGACGTTGCACTAGAGACAGCAGATATTGCTTTAATGCAGGATAATTTAGATCAACTAGTATATACACTAAAATCAAGTAAAAAGACAGTTTCTAAAATATACCAAAATATTGCTATTTCGTTAGCGATAGTTGCGTTCCTTGTTGTGACTGCCTTGATCGGAGTCATGCCTCTTACATTAGGTTTAATTATAAATGAAGGAAGTGCCTTGATTATCATTGCAAACGCAATGTTCCTTCGTAGATATCAATGGAAAAAAGAAGGTATAAGAACTAAAAACAATGCAAGTGATATTCCATTGACTAATGTAGAATAATCCAAAGAAATGCAATTTGACATATGAATAATTACACTATATATTGTAATTGTGAAATGGAGGAGGAAATAATGGAAGAAAATTGTTATACACCTAAACCTCAGCTAACGGATCGTCCTTTGTTGGATATAGATTATGCGGAGGGATTGAGCGAAACGTTTAAAATCCTTTCAAACGGCACGAGGCTTCGGATATTACACGCAGTGATTCGAACACCAAACATATCCGTTACTGAGTTGGCTGAACAACTCGAAATGAAACCTCAAGCCATCTCTAACCAACTTCAACGATTAGATGATAAGGGCATTGTTCGTTCGTCTCGTGAGGGAAATTTTATTCGGTATCGAGTTGTTGATCTTTGTGTAACCAGCCTTTTACACGAAGGATGGTGCCTAACAGAAGATTTACCAAAATAGGAGGAGATTCAAAGTGGAAAAATGTGCACGCTCTAACTGTAATTGTCTTATTGGTGAGAACAAAGTAGAGGTTGATGGAAAAGTTTATTGTAATCAAGAATGTGCAGATCATTGTACTGATGAAGTTTGCGAGTGCAAAGATTGTAGCTGTGCAACTGCATAATTGAATAATAATGAAGGTTATCCTGTGCAACTATAGGATAACCTTTTTTGTACATAGGCTATCCAACGATAGGGTGCATTATTTAATGCAAACTCTACAAAAGGAATTTTCCAAACTATTTTCCTATCACCTATTGTATATGCTTTATGGGATGTTCTAAGAGCATTTGTGGTCACAAAAAATATTTAACAATTTTAATTTTGATATCAAATCTATACTTGAAAAACACGGAGTAGTAAAGGATGAACAATATGTCAGACTTATTATTACTACCAGATCTTAAAACAATAGAACCACCACAAGAAAATGAATCCGACATGATGTTTAAAGTGGAAGCAACTTTTCCACCAGTACGTTGCCCTCAATGTGGCTTTGACAGGCTATATAAACATACATCAAGAAAGCAACTAATCATGGATCTGCCTATTCGTTTAAAGCGAGTAGGATTACAATTAAACCGCAGACGTTATAAATGTCGTGAATGTGGCACAACTTTTTGGGAACGCCTTATATCCATTGACGAAAAGCGTAGTATGACTAAAAGGCTTATAAGGTCTATTGAAGAACAATCTCTGTCTAAGACCTTCGTAGACGTAGCTGAAAGTGTTGGTGTAGACGAGAAAACTGTTAGGAACATCTTTAAAGACTATGTGGCATTAAAAGAACGTGAATATCAGTTTGAAACTCCTAAATGGCTTGGTATTGACGAAATACACATTATCAAGAAACCTCGTCTTGTATTGACCAATGTAGAACGTAGAACTATATATGACATAAAACCCAATCGTAACAAAGATACGGTCATTCAACGCCTTTCTGAAATTAAAGACAATACATATATCGAATATGTCACAATGGATATGTGGAAGCCCTACAAAGACGCAGTTAATACAGTTATACCTCACGCTAAAGTAGTTGTAGATAAGTTTCATGTAGTCCGAATGGCTAATCAAGCCTTGGATAGTGTTAGGAAGTCTCTTAAAGCCAATATGACAGCCAAAGAAAGTCGTACCCTTATGCGTGAGAGGTATATCCTTCTTAAACGAAAGCATGACTTGAATGAACGAGATTCATTCCTTTTTGGATACTTGGTTAAGTAATTTACCTGAACTAAAAGAAGCCTACGAACTTAAAGAAGAGTTCTACTTGATATGGGATACAGATGACCTTGAGCAAGCCAAAGATCGTTACAGGTATTGGAGACAATGCTGTTTATCCAGCAACTCTAAAAACGCCTATAAAGACCTATTAAGAGCCGTAGACAACTGGCAGGATGAAATCTTCAATTACTTTGATAAAAGGCTCACTAACGCTTATACAGAGTCTATAAATAGCATCATTAGGCAAGTAGAACGAATGGGTAGAGGGTACTCATTTGAAGCCTTACGAGCTAAAATAATTTTTAATGAAAAGCTCCATAAAAAGAGGAAGCCACGATTTAATTCAAGTGCATTCAGCAAAGCTATGTTATACGATAGTTTCAATTCGTATCAAATAACAGACCGAGACAAAACAGGCAACTATGGTGTAGATTTTTCCACACTTATTAAGAAATTGGAAAAGAGTAACTTATAGGCCCTTTTCCACCATAAAATCCGAATACCCAAAATTACAACGATTTCACAGGTGTCGTTCGATGGTAAGCATCAACGGCACCTTTTGTTTTGCGTACCTGTTGCTTACGATTGCTTTGCCCGCCTGTTACATATGCGCCCGCCCGGTTTCCATGGCGTGAGGTAAACTCATCCATTAGATGCGCGCTTTCCGGCGAGGCCCCTTGTGGCAGCGCGCCGCATGCCGAGCATGCGTAAATTCGCCGAGGATCTGAACGCGCGTATAGGAGCAGAATGGCTAACCACAGCAAGCATGCCCGATCGTCTACCTTCGTCATGCCGAGCAAGTCCTCGCTGGTGAAGATCGCCGCAACGGTCGCGGCGGTGGGCCTGTTGGCTACCGGCGGCATTATGTCGCGCAATCTTTACACGTCCGCGAAGCAGAGTACAACCAATCAGGCCACAGCTTTCTCCGTCACAGATTCCGCGGAGGCGTCCCGTGGTAATGCCCGCGAGCTGCTTAATGGAGACACCTCGTACGTTACCGTGAAAGTCAACGGCAAGTCGCGCGTGGTGCCCGGTGCCAATTTCACCGACGTGAAATCCGTGCTTGACGCGGGTGACATCACGCTCGAACCGGAAGACACGGTCTCCCCCTCGCTCACCACCAAGGTCGATGAGAAAACCGTGATCACCATTCAGCGTGCCGGCGCGAGTGTCGAGGTTGCCGACACCGCCATTGGCTTCAATGTTGTCAAGAAGGAAACCTCAAGCCTGCCGGAAGGCCAGGAGAAGGTCGAGACGGAAGGCGAAGAGGGCGTGATGGAAACCACGAACCTCGTGACCAAATCTGGCGACACCGTGGTTTCTTCCAACATGATCAGCTCGTATGTGAAGAAGGCTCCGGTCGACAAGGTCATTCTCGTCGGCACCGGCTCCGCTTCGTCGTCGTCCTCCAACGCTTCCACGTCAATCGGCACCACTGTGCCGGCGGGCGAAATGCAGCAGTGGGCTCACGATTATCTGCTGTCGAACGGCTACACCGAAGCCGATTTCACCGCCACCGTATACATCATCACTCACGAGTCCGGTTGGAGTGTCACCGCAACGAATCCGAGTTCGGGCGCCTATGGCCTGCCCCAGGCATTGCCTGGTAGCAAGATGGTGAGCGAGGGTGCCGATTGGGCCACCAATTATCAGACCCAGCTCAAGTGGTTCTGGGGCTATTGCGCACAACGTTACGGCTCCATCCAGGGAGCCTATTCGTACTGGCTCGCCAATCACTGCTACTGATATGCTTCGTCACGCTAATTTCAGCACGATCAGATGGCAATGCTCGTATTGAAATGTTTACAATGATTGGTGATTAATATTATATTTACGTGATTCGGCGCACATAGTTTGAGCCCCGTAATATTCGAAGATATTACGGGGCTCAAACTATATTGTGATTCGAGATATCACCAAGATACTATCGGTTTCACAGGGCGTTGTTGGCACCGATCACCGTAGCTTCCTTGACATCGTCGATCTTCCTGCGCTTGCGGCCGCCATGCCCGGCCTTCGGACCGCGCTTGCCGACGGTGCCGCTACGAACCCCATTCTTGGCGTCGAAGAGGATCACGCGCTCATCGCTGTGATATTCACCTTCCAAGGCGAAGTAGGCGATCTTGTCTGCAGGCACTTCCGGGAAAGTGAAGAACTTCTGCGTTGCAACAAGCAGGTCAAGATTGCGAGTGGTCACGGAAGCCGGACGATCAGCGTTCGGATCGTTGAACTGAACCGCGAAATCGTCGTTCTTGTCGCACACCTGGATCGCGAACTTGCCACGCTCGTAATTCACCAGCAGCTTGACGAATTCCGGACGGCCAAGCACTTCGGAAACACCCTTGGAAAAACGAACAGATTCAAGCATGACCGTCATGGTCAACTTGCCACCCGTTCTTTCGCCAACTTCTTTGAAACCATCAAGAACGGACATGTAAATCCCTCCTTTATTGTAAATAACTACGTAAAATACTGTACCTCATTGTCGGCAATAAAACGAATCGAATCTTAGGGAATACATATCCGTATTTTTAAGAACACAACATAATACGGAAAAACTTAATGAGGCCATCTCGCGCAACCACTTTTTGTAATCATCTTCATTTTTAAAATGTTTTCCCAGCAACGATTTTCATTGGAATTTCGCCATTTCTTGGTACTTTTTACACTCCAATTGAAATGGAACATACACTACACGGTTACAGCATCGCAAACGCAATCAAAGAAGATGGAATCCCGTCGCAAAGCAGGATTCCGACATTGCTAACAGAGTGGCAGAATCCTTGAGTAATGTGGTGAAAAAGTCGCTGCACGCTTCCAGCAAAGAGTCGCCGGTGAAGCTTTTCATGGTGCAGCGCACCGCGGAGTCCGTAGCTCCCAGCTCCTCGAACGGCAACTACTATTACTATTACGACGAGGGCGGCAAGAAGAGCCAAAGGAGCCGAAAGAAGAGCAAGCACAAAAACTGACTTAATCTCAGCAAAATAATCGCCTCCCTTTCTATTAGAAAGGGAGGCGATTTTTCGAGTTTATGCAACGCAATGCGCAGCTTAGTAGGAACCGGTACCGCGGAAAACTACGAGCACGGTCTTCGCAAGAATCGCGAGATCTCCAGCGATGGACCAATTCTCGATGTACGAAACGTCCAAATACTCGCTCTGCTCCTGCGAAAGATCCGAACGACCGGAAACCTGCCACGGACCAGTAATGCCGGGCTTCACCAGCAAACGCGTGGAATACAGGGAGCCATAGCGGGCAACCTCGTCAGGCAACGCCGGACGCGGCCCAACCAAAGACATATCGCCTCTCAACACATTAAAGAACTGAGGGAACTCATCCAACGAAGTCTTACGAATAAAATGGCCAATCTTCGTAATACGTGGATCATCCTTCATTTTGAAGATAAAGCGATCGCTCTGGCCATTCTCTTCCGCAAGCTTCTTCTTCAACTCTTCTGCATTGGTAACCATGGAACGGAACTTGTACATGGTGAACGGCTTACCATGTAACCCGACGCGTTGCTGAGAGAAAAACACCGGGCCACCATCATCGAGCTTGATGGCAATAGCCACACCAAGCATAATCGGCGAAGAAATCAACAACGCGCAAGTCGAACCTATGATGTCAACGACACGCTTCACCACAGCAGTAACAGTAGTGTATTGCGGCAGACTCGCCAACAACACCGGCTGCTCAGCAGTATTACGCAAATACAAGCGGTGCCCGCTCACATCAGCCAAAGACACAGCCAAGGCAAGCTCCATGCCCAAAGATTCCACTGCAAGAGAGATACCATGCAGCATTTCGGAATCACGAGACAGTACGTCGGCAACGTACACTTCTTGAGCGCAAAGGCTTTCGCACGTGCGGGGAAACGCGGAATTAAACGGAATCACCTTCAGCATGTCGGCACCCTCAATGGTGGGATCCGGCTCGAACGAAGTGACCACATACGCATCTTTCTTGCTGCCGTCAGCTTCGATCGGGCATACTGCGACCGGCGAATACCCCCAATTGGAATAATCCTGCATGGTACGCAACGCACGGTTAATACCGTCGGAAGAACCAATCACCACGGTCTTATACTTGCAAGAACCTTTTTTGCGGCTGCGATGCAACCACTGACGCATCTGCCAACGGGCAACCACTTCCAGAAAGAACGCGATGATCGGGGCAATGATAAGCGCCGTTCGTGGAAGCGTAAGTTTGAAAATAAACGCAATCGAGCAATACGTGATAATAGTGAGCAGCGAAGCGTTGATGATCTTCGCGTACAGCTCATAGCCTTCCGCCATCACATGCCTATGGTATGCACCGACGATCGTAAGGCTCAATACCCAGATGGCACTGAAGCAAACAAGAAATAGCCAGAATGGCATGACACTACCGATGGCTTCATATGCAGAATTGTTTGCCCACAGGCTGAACGCGAGAGAAACCAGCATGACGGCAAGGTCGACCATTACCAGACAGGCAACGAACGAATACCTCCACCCAGGAACGACCTGCTTCTTGGCTCTCATGCGGCTATGCCCGTCCCCATCAACGGGAAACGGCGTGTTCGAGAATGTCATCGGCTCAAACTGTGAAACGTTTTGAGCTTGATCCTGAACATGCGCCCGCTGCTGATGCCATGCGTTAGAGGAAACAATATGAATTTCCTCCGTCTTTGACGTTGAATCCGAATCGCAGGAGTTCCCTCGCATGTCCAATCCCTTCAGTCTGGCTCTTACACTCTATTCTTCTAGTGCAGATTACACCTACCCCCCCCCCCCAACCGAGTAACATCCACCACCCTAGAATGGCATAGAAGGGTGATGGATGTCGGTACTCCCAGAATCAGCTTCGAAGGAGGATTTCTTCCAAGGCGCTGATCACCGAATCGGGCATGCCGGATGTGACGAACAGCTCGTTGCTGAAACGGGGCGCGGTATCGAAGGTGCGCAGAGCCCCAAGCGCACGCACTCCTTGCTCACGAATCGCCTGCATCGCATGCTCTTTGGAAATGTACGGCATTTGCGCATGCAAGAGCACGTCAAGCACGTCCTGTTCGACTGAATTCTCGGCAATCTGCAGTCCGTCTGCAATCGTAACGTTCAAGCATGCAGTAGACGGCACGTCGCGCACAACGACCGACAGACTCAACGTCTGCTGATCGTATGTAATTTCTGTAGCATCGCAAGTTTTACCGTCAATTTCGATACGAACGTTCTGCGTATCTGGCTGCGCAACTCCACGGAACACAACCTCCCAGTTACGCTGTGCCGGAATGGCTTCAGCACAGCCTTCCACCGGACTGATGGTGAACTGCGTGGCATTGTCCGTATTCTTCCAGTCAAGGCTCATGCGCGTATCGGCAACATGAGTTTGGCCATCACAAGACTCGGCAGATGCAGAGCCGGAAGCAGCAGAGGCCACAGAGCCGTCGTCTTCCTTGAGTGTGAACGAACCGTTCGCACCGGGGAACACCAGCACCTGCAGAGACTCCGGATTGCCCAGATCATTCACCTTATTGCCCTCGCCAAGCTGCTGCAACGGCACGATACCGCCAGACTTGGCAAACACCGGCATACGGTCGATCGCACGCCACACTTCCAAACGACGCCCGGACTTCCCTGCCGAAACGTAACGGCGACCGTCAAAGAAGTCATACCATTCGCCTTGAGGCAGCCATGCTTCCGTGCTACCAAGCTGCGCAGAATCGTCATTGTCAGAAACAATTGGTGCAACCAGCAGCTCAGTGCCGAAACGGAATTCGTCCGGCACCTCGTACGCCTGCGGATTATTCGGCTCCGCCCAATACATCGGTTCTACCAATGGTATGCCCTCGAACGCGGCACGATAGTTCATGGTGTATAGGTACGGCAGCATCATATGGCGCAGTCGCAGCGAACTCACCATGGAATCGCGCACTTCCGCAGAGAAATTCCACGGTTCCTTGCCCATGAACTGCGAATTGCTGGAATGCAGGCGATTGATCGGGCTGAACGTGCCAAGCTGATACCAGCGGGCTTCCAAATGTTCGTTGCGGTATCCACACATGTGACCGCCAATATCGTGACTCCACCATCCGTAGCCGATATTCGACGCGGTAGCAGTGAAATACGGCTGGAATTGCAAGGATTCCCACGTAACAATGGTGTCTCCCGAGAAGCCAACCGGGTAGCGGTGCGAACCCGGGCCAGCATACCGCGAGAAGGTGAGCGGCCAACGGTTGTTGCGTTCCGTGCAACTCACGTTACGTTTGGATTGCTCGACATGCATTTCATGCTCATCGCGAGCGCCCGACTCGGCGCACTTTTCGCATTCGCAGTTCTCATTTACATTGCGTTCGGAAGAAGTCGCGTAGCGCCCGGAATCCAGGTAGTGCAAGTGGTTGAGCACCCACAGCGGGTCGAGTCCCGGCTGACGGGTCACACCGCCCTGCTGCCAGTCGAGCCACCAGAAGTCAACGCCTTCGGCTTCCATACGATGATGCATGTCGAAGTAGGCGCTTACGAAATCCGGATTCGTGAGGTCGAATTCCACCGCCTCTTCGGTTGCGGGATCGATGCCGACACGTTTGGACACCGCCTCATAGTCGTCTTCGAACGCACGCACGCCGTCTCGCGGATGCACGTTCAACGTGGCTTTCAAGCCACGCTCGTGCAAGTCGCGCAAGAACGCCTCATGATCGGGAAACAGCTGCTTATCCCACGAATAGCCGGTCCAACCGGAACCGTATTTCGGATCGACATCGTCCACGCGGTGCCAGTCCATGTCAATCACGGATGTGGTGAACGGAATGCCTTCGCACTTGAACCGGTCCATGAGCTGCAGGTATTCGTCTTGCGTGTAGCGGTAGTAGCGGCTCCACCAATTACCGAGTGCGAAGCGCGGCAGCAGAGGCGTTGGTCCGGCCAGCTTGTAGAAGTCTTGCACCGCTTCGATGTAGCGGCGGCCGTAGCCGAAGAAGTAGAAGTCTGTTTCCGCGTGATCGCGTGGCATAACCCATGCACCAAGCGGATTCGGTTTGCCGTTCACTTCATGCGCTTCCACGATCACGTTTGCGGCGGAATCGTCGAGTACCGCCCAACCGTCTCGCGAAATCACACCATCGTCCAGAGGAATTTCGCCGTTCGCCTCGTCGAGCGTGCGCGCGGTGCCTTTGAGATTATGCTTCGGCTCGTCGCCGTAATACCACGTATTGAACTGGGTGTCGGCCACGCCCTTGACGACCACGCTCAAGCCTTCTTTGCTGAACGGCTTGCCATCGTACGTCACATACAATGCGGGGGTGTCCACAATGAGCAGTCCGTCGCGATGCGTCACCGTGAATTGCGGGTCGGCGCCAAAATCGCGGTTGACCACCATTTGCGTGAGATTGTCTTCGAATTCGCCGGAATCTGACCATTCAAAGCGGATCAGCGATTCCGTTAGAATGCCAATCCTCCAATGCTCTCCCTGCAGTATCGACGCTTCTCGCATATTCGGCCGCGCCTTGCGCACATACCTCACAAACGGCCCATCCGCTGCGTTCGCAGCGTCGTTCGTGTTGTTCGTGTTATTCACCGTGTCATTCACCGAATCCGCCGCACCCGTTGCGCCACTTATCATATTATCTTTCATATTCACCCCTTACGCCCTGCCATAATAGCGCGCCCCCATAAGGGACCCGCGCGCAACATTTCCACCACAGGCGATACGTATTCTCAACCTCATATCCCACCCCACGTAGCCTGCCATCTGAACAACCCGAGTTTTACGGCCATTTCGGGACTTGCGCAGACAGAAACAAACGTTGTGCAGGCACAAGACAGCACCTCCAATCGCTGAACCTGAGTTCAGTCCAGCAATCAGGTTATGGTTCAGTTCGGCGTTGGCACTTGTTTCTGCATACTTTCCCGCACAATGGGATTAGCGGCATAATATTCTTGAATTGTCTTTTTGCTGATAATCGTGCTGCATGGAGCGGAAGGCGGCAAATCACCGCGCGCGATTTTCCAAGGGCTCTCAGCGTGCGTCCTTATGCTTAGCTCATTTCCCGTACGAGACGACAGCACCACGCACACTGCATCTATGGTTTGCTTTTCTTCTTCAGAAAGCGTCTTTTCACAGTCGTTCACAGGAAGCTCGCCTTCACGGATAAGGAATTTTCCCCTGTGCTGCGCATACAGTTCACGACATACAGGACCGCCACGCCATGCTTGGAAATCTTCGTCAAAAAGAGGATGTCCACGACGAGCCAAAGATTCCGCCTGCGAATAGAACGCGAGCTTTTGTAATTTCATAGTGGTCATTGCTCCACAGCGTTTAAGAATGTACGCCGCGACATCCACCACAGTTGCCATGTCAATCCTCCCTTCATATATATGAAATCTGAAATCAGTCTAGTATAGTGGATGGCCATGGACGCGCCCCTTACTACTATCAGCCTCGGCACTATCAGTCGGAACAGAGCGAACAATTCTGGGAAAATCTTACGTGCAGGAGCACAATCAGTTTCGCCGGAAGAATATCAGCTCGCTATCGATACAGCACAAGCTTGGCGTGATCAGCATATCGAAGCCACTCAAGAGTGTTTTTCAGAGGTCTTAAAGTGCTCAAATGATTTTGCCGAATCCGTCTGCACTTATCGTCTCAAACGAATCGTTTCCATCATTCGTAAACTGCAACGCGCCCAAACCCACCTGAAATTAGGCGAATTGGATGATATCGGAGGATGCCGTCTGATTTTAGAGACCAATAATCAGGTCCGTCAAGCGGCTGAAATTCTGAAATCTCAGATCCCTCTCAAGAAAGGCAGCGGAGAGAAGGACTATATCTTCAATCCGCAAAAGTCCGGATACCGATCCCACCACCTTTTGTTCAAACCTGAGACTCAAACAGGCTCTTATCAGGTGGAAGTACAGATTCGAACACAGCTTCAACATTACTGGGCAACAGCTGTTGAGGCCGCTGGAGAAATCTATGGCACCGAATACAAAAGCCCCGAAGTTCGTAGACAGGCCGTAGGGCCTGAAGACCAGGAAAGGATTCAATTCTTTCAAATTGTTTCCAGCCTATTCGCTCTCGAAGAGGGAGCCCCGCAGGTTCCCGGCTTTGAACGCAGCCAAAAGGAATTGGTAAAAGAGCTTCAGACGCTTGAATGCTCATCATGCTTATTGGATGATTTGGCAGCGTCCACAGACAGCATCTTCCCTTTGAATCCTCCAACGGATAAAGCGGCAACGCTGTTTCTCCTCAAACTTTCTCGCGAAGATCAACTCCTTGATATCGAGTCTTTCCGCCAAGATCAGCTTTCTGAAGCATTGCAAAAATACGGCGATCTTGAAGACCAAATTGAGGCAGCGACCAATAAGGGAACCGAATACGAATACAACAATGTTGTGTTGGTTTACGCCCAAAATCATGAACAGTTAAGCATTGCCTATCCAAACTATTCAGCTAATGTCAGCCACTTTGTGGACAAGGTTGGAGAATATCTGCAATAGTGTACGTTCAGTCAAGCCGACGTTTCGCGATGAGAACGGTGTCTATGCTGAACGCCAATAGTGTTCAGCATAACTGGCGACGGCATGCAGATTTATTCGACAAAAGGCATCAAGTAGAGCAGCGCGATGATGCTCAATGCATGACGTTTCATGCGGGGGCGTCGATAATACCGGCAATCACGATTCCGCCAAGAGAAATCCGTGCGACCGATATAAGGTTAGACGCACGAATTCCTTAATCATGCAGACTGTAGGATACTGAAAGACAGATGCCGCGGGAACCTGCCAGAAATAAGAAACCACGGAAGGAACCGACGAATTTTGTTGCACGATTCCGATTTTCGGGGCAAATTTCGAATCGTGCAACATTTTTCCTGCCGAAATGTGGTTTTTCAGGCTATTCCATACCCCCGAACCAGCTTTTCCAGCACTTTCCCACGCCTACGGGGGGGTGCGATGTGGCACGATTCCAAAAAAACTGCCGAAAATCGGAATCGTGCAACATTTACGAGACACAGAAACGTACCGAAGCGGCCGGAAGCATGCGTCCATAGCAAGAAAACGCGCCCAAGGCCCAGCAACGTATGCTTTGTCATAAAGCGGAACATACGTAACATACGGATACCATGAGATATAGGGGGATTAACAATCTTCGCTATAAGGTTTCACGAAAGGCATAGTAATGGGAGGACGGAATCAATTGCACCTTGAGTATGCCTACGCAATTATCAGTATTCTTTCATCAGCAACCATGTGGGCGTGTTTTCGACTAATTAAAAGACACGGAAATACACCACGTGCTAACTCATATATGACGCTTTCCCAAATCGCAACCGGCGAAGGCAGCGGATTCTTCCGTTTTCTAGTACTCCGCTTTTTTCCACCGCTCGTTGTTCTAACTGGCGAAGCAGCTATACTAGCCAAATGGAAAAGCTCAGTTAATCAGCAGATCATCTGCCTAAGTGTGTCTGCTCTGTTATATGTCTCTCTATCGTATGTCCCCTCACTCATTCGCGGGTTCACTTTTGGAGAAAGATTTCTTAGTCTAACGTTAATACTTGCATACCCTGTTCTCGCCTTCCTTATAGGAGCGATGACTCAGTGCATTGATTTTTCGCAGTTTGCTCCATCTAATTTGCAAACGATGATTGACGGCATATGGCAAACTTTTATTACAGCGATAATTGTAATCACTTTTTACGAATTACTCAGAAATTATCCTGAAGAGAAATACATCGAGCAAGATGAGTTATACGATAGAAAATCTCAAATAGTTAAATTAAAATTATTTACATATTTCGAACCGCTTTGGTGAGGTAATTAATAAAGTATGTTCAGAACATCAAACCTCTAAGGCTTTGCTGTTTTCGATTCTAGTTTATGAAGATCTCAATAGACCGCAATGGATTCGACGTATCGAGAATATCCTGGTTCGTCTTCCTGGAGCAAAGCTAACGGTGGGAATTGCTCAAGTCACCTCAACATTCCCTTTGAGCGATACCGAAAGCATTGAATTAGCCTCCGAAAAACTCGCGTTCACTGATTCCGCCCCCGAAAATCAGGTAATCAGGAGCATACACCGCTATAATCCATCCAATAGATATATCGCATCCGTACTGGAAATCAGAGGAATCCTGCTGGCAAACTGTCGTTTTTAAAGTATCCGCAGACCGACCCCCTGCTCAAGCATAAGCATAATCCCTCACCATCTTCTATATGCCCCTAGGACCGTGCAGGCCTTGCGCACCGTCATTAAGCCGCCCGCAGACATTTCCCACCCTCGTTTTCGAAAGCGAGCCCCAGTTCCATTTCGCCATAAGGAGGACCCCGAGAAGACCAGCAAACCGTAACATTCTCTTTGGACTCAGGCATACCCCCCGATAACGGCAAGTAAACGATTCTGAAGAGACGTTGCATTCCAGAGATTCTCGGGACTATGGAATTCTTGGAAGCTTCTTCGATGTTTACAGCTTTCGGCTTGTCTGTATCCAAGTCTGCAACACATCTAAATTTTGCAAGCCCATCTCGCAGCATACATAACCAATATAATCAGGGATATCCTTTTCCAAATTTACGAGTAAAGATTCAAGCTGCTGCAGGAATTCCAGATACCGTTTCTTGTCCGCGACCAGCCTCAAATCCTTAACAAGCTGGAATACAGTGATGTTCCTATCATGAGGATGTGCACAATACAATCGCTCATCATGAGCACATATATTTCGGAAGTCCTTTATTCTCCGGTATATCTTGTCAAGCTGTATAGAAGTAATCTCTTCCCCATGACGGTGAGAATCCTTATATAAAGCAGTAAAGCTACGCGCAATATTTCCACGGACAACGCTACCCTGCGCTTGGAAAAACCAATAGATCTGACCAATAGTGAGATCATTGCACAATACCCAAAGCGGCACTTCCCCCTCATATTCCTCGAGACAATGCCGAAGATATTCTTTCCTATCAGGGAATCTAGGATTTCTGTTTAAAGAGATGATTTTCTCTAACTTTGGAATAAGTAATACAGCTTTGTCGTGTGCTTTGCCTGTTTCCGCATAATTGGCGATATTCAGATAAGGATTTTTCTCATCTGCATTCTCTTTGGTGAATTCGTATGAGCATATTGTCTTCAGAATAGCTTCTGACAACGTAGTCATACGAAACAACAAGAATCGCAAGTTCCTATCAAAAACGAAAAGAGCATACAAGTCATTGAACGATGTGCCGGTAAGATATCGGTCTTCATGTGTTCTTTTCCGGCTTCTTTATCGAGAAAAGGATCCTTGTACCCGTTAACAACCGAATAATAGCCTTCACGTTCCAAAATCCACGGAGTGCGCATGTCAGTCTGCAGACCACGCCTGTTAAGCTGTTGCACTTGGCTTTCTACTGCCATAAATGGTCTATACATAACGCCTCCCTAATGCACGAAAACCGTTCCCTGGATAGGAAACGGTTTTCGCGAACTAGACAACGCCTAGCTTTATCGCGTCTGATAAATTTACTCACGCATATCAGCAATGTCAATTCAGCGTGTCTCAACAGGATTTCCGTTCTGGAGAAAGCGCAGTGCATCTCACACTAATGGATTTCCGGTATGCGAACTGTTGCAGAGACATTGAAAGATGGAAAGCCGGAACACCCGGAACCAGACCTTTGTCAATTCTTTTGGTTGGGGACGAGCATGATCTCACCGTCAGCAATGCCCTTGAGATGCTGACCATAGGGGCTCTTGCCATAGCGCTCCGCGGACTCCATGAGCTGCTCGCGCGTGATCCAACCGTTCTCGAAAGCGATCTCCTCCACGATCGCGATCGGCAGACCCTGCGCACGCCACTGAGCCTCTTGCCCCACCGTCCGAACACCAAGCCCATGGCGGATACCATGCCGCGGGAACCTGCCAGGAATAAGGAGCCCCGGAAGGAACCGACGAATTTTGTCGCACGATTCCGATTTTCGGGGCAAATTTCGAATCGTGCAACATTTTTCCTGCCGAAATGCGGTTTTCCCACCTATTTCATACCCCCGAACCGGCTTTCCCGACACTTTCGCGCGACTACGGGGGTGTGCGATGTAGCACGATTCCAAAAAAACGGCCGAAAAATGGAATCGTGTGACATTTACGGAGTGCAGAACGTGCCGAAACAGACGAAACCATGTGACCATGGCAAGGGAAACGCATTCCAGGCTCCACTTTTCATACATTTCGACGACCCGGGCCTCCCTATCGGGAATAGGGACCAAGAGTCCCGGAAACATCACCATTTCGTATATGTCAGCAAAGAACAACTGACTTTCTACATATTTTGCTTTCAACTGCCCAAACACGCGACTAGACTACTTGAATTCAATATGCTGAAAAGACTTGAATATCTGCACGTAGTCAATGCGCATATTCCCGCACAAGGAGAATGATTCAAAATGACGGAAACCATTGCATCACTTATCGGAGCCATTGTTGGAGCAATCATCACTACATCATTCTGGTTTGTTCAGTACCGCATTGAGCAAAAAGACGTTCTCAATAACGAACGAAGGCAAGACAAAAGAGAACTCGTTAAAAATATCATGTGCAACAGGATGGATCAACGAGCACTCTGCGTTGAACTTAACCAAATTCCGCTTACTTTTTACGATGATCCACAGCCAAAGAACTTTATAGAAAACTTCTGGAGCCACATGACGTTGCTACAAGGGATACGATTTTGGCAGATCTGGTGAATCATCTGGCTGAAACAATGAATTTCGATGGTGAAATTCGTCCTTCGGATTTCAGCAGAGGACTATACGTCGAATGACATATAACGAAAATAATTCCTGAGCATTATGCGCAAGACTCGAATAATGCCCGTGTCTTACCGCACGTTCCCGATACACTGGTTAGTAGAGCAATATATCACGTTCCTTGGGACCGAACATACGAAAAACTTTCGCTTAGTTCCCAAGGAAAAATTCGCAGTCCTTTATCGAGGCTAAAGTTCTTTAATTAAATCCCGATAAGCTGATGCTGTAATTGATATTACATACCAAACCCAACCAGCTAAATGAGCAATGAGAAATATCACTAAAGCTGAAAACCACACGGGGAAGATACCCTTTTTATCACACAACCTAAGTGATGAGGCTAGTCCAATTACTAATGTTATGATCAAGGACAAGGCGGATGCATAGACAACTGAATAAAACATCTGGTCAATCATCTCTATAACTGCCGTTTTCTCCATTAGAGGACTAGATGCTTCTGACGCTCGTCTATGTTTTGCATCAGAATATGCCATTCGCAATTGGAAAACAAATATTGCATGAGCAAAAAGCAACCCACCAAGAACTCCAACTCCTGACACAATAATGTCAGCATTGCCCACTTGCATCTTACGTACGAAAGAAAGCACCGAACAACCTATTGGAATCAATAAGACAATAACAATTGCCAGCAAATCAGGGTGACGTTGTTTCCTTCCTTTTGGGACAAGCATATTCAAACATTGTCTAAAAACTCCCATTTCCCCTCACAATATTTGCGAAGTATTCCACCTAAATTTAAGAGAATCTTCTGACCATTCACTTTGTTCATATGCAGTAGACCATTCCAAGCCAAGACACTTATAACGACTCGCTACCAATTCTGCTGCTCTCTGCTGAAAGGCATCATCCCCGAGAGGTAAATCGCCTTTCTCAGTAAGAACTTCTCGGAAAACTGGCGCACCAACTTTGCCGAGTTCTATAGTCTTCGTTCTCCCTTCATGTTCAAGCGTAATAGTGCATTTCTTATCCAACGAATCAGACTCTTTATCTTCAGACTCTTTATCTTCAGACGTTTTGTCTGGCGAATCAGACACTTCAAAAAGCTCAATGACATCAATCTGTCTGTTGAGAATCTTCTTTTTAATCCAAGGTTCGAATTTGTGCTCCCCTTTAGGAGGGGTAAGCGTTTGACTCAAATTTGCAATAATAGGTTTGTCCTCGAGACCAGCGCGATGTGACAAGCTCTTCTTATAAGCAACCACATTAATCTTGACTAAATCGCTGACTTGTGCCCAATCATCAGCCTCATAAATATTGCTTGACTGATACGTATATGAATCATCATATTGTTTCATTGCTGCAACAAAACTATTAAGCAAGAAATAGCCTTTGGAGTCTCCGACTTTTTCAACAGCGAATATAGCCATGGGCGCCGATGGCGGCTGATACATGACCACCCTGCTACTGATAGTCATGGAATCCGTATACGCCTTTGGGTATTTCATAGCACCAGTTTCTACATCATAAACTTTTCCATCATCCCCAAATGCGCCAGATTCGATTGTCACAAATACAGAACTACCCGCACATTTGACACTGGTAACCCGCATATAAAGATCAGATTCATCACTCTTCAGCCCACTCTCGGGGATGCTCATGATGAACGCATGAAAGTGTTCCAGTAAAGATCGTCCTTGAATGGTGGGGCAACCGGCTTGCTCGCTTGATCTCCGATGCTTTGCTGTCAAACCTTTTAGTTCCAGCGTAGTCTTCTGCATTCACAGTCCCCTTTGCCGAAAAAGAACGATGATATTACTTATCATTCTATGACTTTAACAAGATACACTTTTGACGTTTCAGAAAACTAAACGCACATTATTTCAATATTTCTTAAGCGATTTCCTCATAATTTTAGCGATACAGGTTATTGGTTCTCAGCGGAAATTACACCGTATAGCCGTTAAAACGATAATATACACGGAGTTTACCGTGCCCATACACCCCGAAACGCAACCAGAAAAGCAAGTACCATCAATCCCAACCGCCGGCGCTTGGGAATACCAACACCCCAACAACAAGATATCAAATAGCTAGACCGTTGGTGAGTGCCAAAGTCAGAAAATGCGAAAAAGCCGGGCGCGGACTACATCATGGCAATTACACGAATTAATAAAAAACACGGTCGTAAAATCAATATCACAAGCATGTCAGCACTTGAGTCAAAATCATAAGCGCATCTTAAATCTATGGAAGTAAACGAGTAATCAATCTGTCACTATTTCAATATATCCTGAATCGATAGGCATACCAGAGGAAGTAAACCAACATCGTTCTATAGTCCAACAAAGGCATAATGCACAAGAATTCTTATAATCTTCTTCAATCGACGCACTAACACGCTTCGAGCAATATCCCCTGCGGTATCAAAGCTAATAGAAAGATGGGATCATTACGCTATGCAGTCGTTCCACCCCCCCCCGTAGAATTTTCGGGAGAGAGACGGACTGAGAGAAAGAAGTATGATGGGCGAAAACAGCCAGAGCTCAGGCATGGACGGAACGCATACCAAACACGGCGTGCTGGCACACTCCAGAAATTCAGGGGGTGCAGGAATTCCAGCATCGAACTGTTACGCATCATCGCGATGTCCATGATACTCATGCACCACTTCATCGTCCCATAACGGCTATGATGTCCTGAAACTCCCTCTGGGACCGGAACGCAGCTTCTTTCAACTCATCATGGTCGCTTTCAGCATGTTCCCGTCACACACTCAAACATTTTCTTTAAAACCTATAGAACGCAAAAAAGACACAAGTTGAGCACCAGTCATAAATATAACTTTTCTGTATAAAGTGCCTTCTAATTTTTTAAGACGCCTCGGACAGAACCAATTGTCGTATATATCAATATTTTGTTTAGGCTTATACTCAGAATCATTCGCAGCAACAGGACGATTCAAATTATCCATAATCAGACCATCAAGAAGTGGATCCCCCTCTCCAAAAACACGTGAATACAAATTTGGGTTCCGACGATCGTTATAGCAACGAATACCATTATTATTTTTCTTCGATGAAACAACAATAATAGCAATCATTTCATCACGTTTTTCAACAATACGGGTATTTATTTTACCTTTTGCACCATCTATTATAATGAGGCTTTCATAGAGTTTTTCAAGTAACTCCAATTCAAGTTTGTGCTGCATAGTAAAATGCGCATCAAAATCTTGACAACCTTCAGTAGTACTTAATTGTCTTTCATCCAATTCAGGAGTACGTTCAAATCTGCATTGATCATGAAGAGGCCTGTTTTTAAATTCAATAAAATACTTGAATCGTTTACCAAGCAGTAAAGCATCACACGACCGCATTTTTTGCACATGCCAGCTTGTACACTGTTTTTTAGCAAAAGCATCAAAATCAATAGCTTTCACCATCGATTCCGTAACATATACCATGTCACCAGACCTTGAACCCTCTTTATCGATAGAAAGGTCCCGCAATGTCTTCTCAACAAAATCAGCCATGATACACATCTTCATTGATCTTCATGAGAGGGGCCGCCATCCTTGCATATAACTCAGCAATACCCTCATTATCAATTTCATAGAATGAAACCGGACCCTTAGGATTTTCTTCCGCTGTATAGTAATGAGTCGCATCCTCTATCCCCTCAGTACCGGAATAGGCCACCAAAGCTTTAAGGAAAAAAGGACTATGCGTCGTAATCACCAAACGAATGCCCAACAGCTTCGCAGCTAACACTAGAGCATGCGCATATGCCACTTGCCACTCTGGATGCAAATGGATCTCTGGCTCATCCAACACCAAAATATCCCCATCATGCACAATCGCATTTTCTAAGAGATAGCGTAAAGCGGTATATGCCTTAACACCCATGGAAGTGTTACTCAGTCTTATAGGCTCACGCACCGGAGCATCAGTCGAAAGCACAGGGAAGTCTTTTTCATTGAACCCAATGCATCCAGAGAAGGATGAATCCAACATATCGACAATTTGCTGTACCGCTTCACTATTCGACACAGCTTCAGTTAAGCCGCTCACGGGATTTTCTTCAACTTGGCTGCGCTGATCCGCTACAACTTCAAGCAATCGCCTAACATATCGAGCATCAGAACGCGCAGAGAAAAAATCATGCCCAAATAATTCCGGAATTCGAGGATCATCAAGAATGAAAACCCTGCGATGCTCATCTTCAGCAGGACTTGCCTCCACGCATTTACCATCAATAAAGCTAAACTTTCTAATAATATCACCAGAATGTTTTTCCAATATCAAAGAACTTTGATTTGGAGAGTCAATGAATTCACTAGCGAATTGCCCTTTGAAAAAATCATCAAAATATCTATCGATAAGCTGCGCAGATAAAATATTTATATCAACATTAAGATAATTCAATATCTCCATCCGCGTTTTTTTAGATTCTTCCGAATCTTGAACCAAATCGGAAGCCACCATATTAAATACTTCGACAAATTCGTCTTTATTATCATAATAATACCGACATGATGTTTCATTAACATATGACGCATCATCGAAATTTGTTATGGCCTGATAAAGCGCATCCACTAAATCCTGCTCACTGACAAACCGTTTATTGCACATCTGCACAAGATATCTTGCCAAAACCGCTCCCGCAGATTCAACGCGTCGAAAATATGTCGATATGCGTAAAGGGCCCCTTACCAAACGATCTTTTTGAAGACTAGGGTACTTTTGGCGCAAAATACGTCCAATAGAATTGGCTTTATCATCACACACATTATTTTGAAAATTAGCAAATGCATCAAAAGCAGCAAACAACGCCTTGCCTATTGTACTTTTACCGGTGTTATTAGGCGCAGCAATCACCGTCAATCCACTAACCATGATTTCGGCTTTAGAAATCTTGCCCACATTATTCATCGTCACTTTCATATAAGCAGGCTCCTCTTATCGCTGTATTCTTCCGCAAGTTTATTTTTAGTTTAATGCAAAAATGGACACAAGACACTGATATAACTTAGCGTAATGCACCCACCAAGCCAATATCCTGACAACTGATATGGCCTGATTTTTGTTCCGCCCTTATAGCGGGGCGGCTTGCGCCGCTTGGTTCGCATAATACTCGGTTTCGGTCCGTTCCGGTGTCCTGTAGCCCAAGGACCGGTGCGGACGCTTCGAGTCCCCGCCACGAGACCCACCGGAACGTCGCCAGTTCCAGGTCCCTCAAATCCTGGAAGGGCTTGCGCCGTCAGACGAGCTCGGTCCTGTACGCGCCGTCGGCGCTCTCGGCCATGGCGTTGTCGTACGAGGCGCCGACCGTGCCGGTCGGGGGAGGCATGCCGAATTCCCCGACCCCGGTGGCGTACACGAGGCCGATGCACCGCGCGCCATGGCCGGAACGGTGCACGAGACCGTCCGTGCCGCCATGAGAGGCGGCCCATGTGTGTGTGATCGAATAAAGGTGTTCGCTGTCGGCACTTGTTTCTGTACACCCTGAGCGTTCAATTTGGACGGTGTCGGCGGTGATGGCGCCGGTGGAATGA
>ERZ1031746.205-NODE-205-length-23260-cov-37.920664_pt1 | contig 23260 bp, 11 predicted proteins | sample MGYA00518171_ERZ1031746 | MGnify/ENA primary metagenome ERZ1031746 (study PRJEB33719, sample SAMN04261238) | wastewater metagenome | biome: rural village; feature: human; material: feces | host: Homo sapiens | place: El Salvador | collected 2013-01-07 ...
GACAAACTTACAGCACAATCCGATTCCACGCAACCCGGGCATGCGGAAACCGCCGGGAAACGTTGGAAAACAACACATCCACCGGCGTGTCGAAAACACGGGAAAACGGGCGGCGGACGCCACCGCACGGCACAAGACCGCCGGAAAAACCCACCGCAAACCAACACCCAGGCGTGTCGCAACCGCAGTGAGTAAATGCGCACGGCCAAAGAACAAATACGAGACGACCAGCAGTCAAAACATCCAGCGGGAAAATAACACGACTACGCTTGGCACACATTCAGCAGCGTCAATTCACCCATCCAGCTTGCGTCTTGCCGCCCCATTTGCGAGACGCTCCGCCTACCGTCTACCAACGCTTGCCGCACCGTTTACCGCCATTGCCTGGTCTTCCGGCTGCGCTCCAAGGCCCGCGACCCTCGGCATGCAGCACACCAAGATGATGCTTCATGGCGACCAGCATGATATGCGTATCTTCCAAGCCAAGATGCCGTTCGCTTTGGGAAGCGTCCAACGCACCCTGACGTTTGGCATACGCATCCAACGTGTTATTGCCATACGGATGCTCATCATCGGGAATCGACCCCTCATCCCAACGACGGCTCATCGGCAACGTGTCGATGATCGTAATATTGCCAGCACGATAGCTTTCCGCATATCCGGCAACATTCAACATGAAAAAGCTGTGCTCAAACCGGGCGTTGTGTGCAACGTACGGCTGCTGTTCAAGCCGTTGCAGCAATCCGACCTGTGCTTCGGGCCATTCGTCAAACAAACGAAAGTCCATGCCGGCACGATCGCGCACATCAATACCGGTAAGGTCGAGAATCAGAGGATTGCCGAGCAGTGCGTTCTGTGCAGGAACTCCGAAGGAAAGACGCGCCTGGCCGTACGCGTCGCCAGCCTCGTAATAGCCCTGTTCGTAGCAGTAGCCCGAGGGCTCGCCGGCCGGACGTGGCGAGATCATATTCATGAATTCGAACCCGGCGTCGATGATGTACACGCGAGCCGGATCCGTGCCTGTGGTTTCAATATCAATGCCCATCACCGTGTCGAGGTCACGTCCAGGGAGGTAGGCGTCACGCCAATCCGACTTTTTGTAATCCGCCAAACGTCGAGACTGCGCGTCCTCCGCCGAGTCAGCGGAACTTCCAAAAGAGCCAAAAGAAGCGCCTGAACCCTTGCCAGTAGAGTCAAGGGCCCCATAATCGAACACGCGCGAACCTCCTGGACTCGTCACCCCGCTCAAGTTCGCGCGCGACATGGCGTAATCGCTGGCACGCTTCTGCTCACGTTCTGCGGCACGACGTTCGGCACGGCCATTGACGATCTGTGCGGTGCGATCCTGAATATTGTCGAGGTTCACACGGTTGTCCGTTCCGGCAACAGGCTGCAGCACGGGAACCGTCACCCGTTCCCGGCGTTCTTCGGTAATAGTCCACAAGCCCATCGCAACGCCAATTCGACGCAACATAGCGATTTCGTCGCACAACCGACGGTTCGCATATGCGAGTGCACGAGGCAAACGGTAAGAAGCGATCAAACAGTCGAAATCCGTCATGAAAGCGGTGTTACATTGCGCGATGATGGATTCGAGACGGTCGCGTACCACCAGATCCTTTTTCAGCAGATTATGCAGCTGCTGGGCGGATAATACCGAATCCTGCATGGAATCCGTTGTCTCCGGAGTCGGCAAAAGCACGGTATCGGCGGCGTTCAATACGGCAATCAGGTCAATGCTTTGGCTTTGCGCGGCTCCAATGCCGTGTTCCAAGTCGAGGGATGCGACCCACTGCCAGTCGATCAGCTGGTTGTCGGCGTTTTTTGGCATCGATGCCGACCATTGGTTGATGTCTTGCTTGGCTTCAGTAAGCCAGGAACGGCCCGTCTTTGCTTCGTTCATACTTTGCATGGTAGCCGAGAGAAGGCGCAGTACACGTCGACGCCCATGAAAAACATACTGCTTCTCGGATGGCGCAATCTCCTTTTTTCAAGATTCGAAAGCGTATCTTAAATTCGTTTATTCCGCTAGATTCAATACAGGAAAGAAATTAATGTTGCGAAAAACGATTATGTTCACAAAAAATACCATGCTTGACTGTGTCCATGCGCGTTGCGCACGTAGTACGACGTCACGTACGAAATCGTTTCGCCATGATGATGACGCAGATGGTGCTGAAAATATCACGCGATATAACGCTGCGAAAAATAATCTTGCGAAATGCAAACATGGTTACTTACATACGTGCGTGTGCCGTGGGGAATGCGATGCGTGCGCGCATCGCACGGGATATACGAACGATGGCATGACGAAAGAATGATGGTATGACAAAAAAGGGAGAGGCTCGTAGGCCTCTCCCCTGCTAGGTATTCACGGATTTCCGCAACGATCGGATTCGTAACAACCGGATTCCGTGTTGATTGGATTCCGCAACGCCTTTGCCGCACATTATGCGCTTACAGCGGCACGTACCCCCCCCCCCTGGTTTACAGCTCGAATCCGAGTTCAGCTGCGGCTTCGTTAGGAACCGGATCGTCGCACCAGAAATCCTCAAGATTCTCGTTGGTGGCGAGACTGCGGATTTCCGCCTTGTCGATATACAGTTCACCGCTTAAATGGTCGGTTTCGTGCTGGAAGATGCGGGCCGGCCAGCCGTGCAGATGCTCCTCGTGCTGTTTGCCGTCTTCATCTTGCCAGCGGGCTGTAATGTCGAGCCAGCGTTTGCGTACCGCCTGATAGCCGTCGAAACTCAGGCAGCCTTCGTAAAAGCTTCGGGTTTCGGTGCCGATCGGCTCATAGCTGGGGTTGATGATGACATGGAACGGGAATTCAGCCGCTTCACGCGGATCATCGTCATCGTCGTCACGCACATGGTCTTCCACCACGGCGAGGGCCAGTCCAAGACCGATCTGGGTTGCGGCAAGGCCTACGCCCGGCGCTTCGATCATGGTGACGCGCATGGTCTCGATGAGTTTGTCGAGCGTTTTGCGGCTCAGCTGGCCTTCGTAGGCTGCGGTCTGCTGACGTAGTACCGGTTCGCCTGCCTGCACGATGGGGAGCAGTTGTTCCTTGCCGCCGGTTTTGATGAGTTTTTCAACCTCGCGGTTGAGTTCGAGGTTGACTTTCGAGTTGCGTCCAAACATGGGTTTCCTTCGCGTATTGGTTCGGGATTTTGGATTGCCGAATGATGTGTATCGGCAGTTTGGTTACAGGGCAAGTTCTTCGGCTACGACTTTGGCGAGACGGTCGCAGACCTCGTCGGCCTGCTGTTGGGTTTCCGCTTCGGCCATGACGCGTACAAGCGGTTCGGTGCCGGATGGGCGCAATAGCACACGGCCGGTGTCGCCGAGCATTTTCTCTTCGTGTTCGACGGCCGCCTGCACTTTGGCATTGGTTTTGGCCGCGAGCTTGTCGACGTTCGGCACGTTGATGAGGGTTTGCGGCAGTTGCGGGAAGTCGGATGCGAGTTCTTTGAGGCTTTTGCCGGAGTTGACCACTTCGTTGCATAGGGTCAATGCGGTGAGGGTGCCGTCGCCGGTGGTGGCGAATTCGCGGTTGATCACGTGTCCGGACTGTTCACCGCCGAGCGAATAGTCGCCGCGCAGCATTTCCTCAAGCACGTAACGGTCACCCACGCCGGTTTGCACGGTTTTGATGCCCATGGAACGCAGGGCGAGTTTCAGGCCGAGGTTGCTCATCACGGTTACCACGAGGGTGTCGTGGTTGAGCTTGCCCGCATTCTTCTTGGCACGCGCAAGAATGCCCATGATTTGATCGCCGTTGACCATGGTGCCGTCTTCATCCACGGCGAGGCAACGGTCGGCGTCACCGTCGAAGGCCACACCCAAATCGGCTCCGGAGGCCTTGACCATGGCCTGCAGCTGTTCGGGGTGTGTGGATCCGGCGTTCTTGTTGATGTTGTAGCCGTCTGGCGAAGCGTTGATCACGATCACGTCTGCACCGGCGCGACGCAACGCTTCCGGCGCGACCACGGAGGTGGCGCCGTTGGCGCAGTCGGCCACGACTTTCAGTCCTTTCAGCGGTGTCGGCTGGGACTTGTCAGGCCCAATGGGGGCGATGGTAGACACCAGATGGTCGATATACAGGTTGGTTGCGGTTGCCGTGTCGTGGCTGATGCGGCCCACACCGGCACCGGTCGGACGTTCCCAATCCTGGCCGAGCACACTTTCGATTTCGTCTTCTTTGGTATCAGGCAGTTTGAAACCGCCACGTGCGAAGAATTTGATGCCGTTGTCGGGCATGGGATTATGGGATGCGGAAATCACGGCACCCATTTCCACGTTCAGCACGGAAGTCAGGTATGCAACACCCGGAGTTGGAATAATGCCCGCGTCGATCACGTCAAATCCGCCTGCGGACATGCCTGCGGACAGTGCCGCTGCAAGAAAATCGCCGGAAACGCGAGTATCGCGGCCGACCAGTGCACGGCGACGACCGTCGAATTCGCTTTTGTCTCCGTCATCGCCAAGCACGCGCACCGCAGCATCGCCCAAATCCAACGCAAGCTGTGCGGTCAAAGCCCTATTCGCCAATCCTCGAACACCGTCTGTTCCGAACATACGTGGCATGAGTCTCAAGTCCTCGCTATCTCAAGTTATATTGCCGTGCACCATCGTACTCAACGGGTTCACCATTCAACGAAATAGTCGACAGCATGTTGCGATACCTGCAAACCGCAGTATGCAATGTCAGGCAAACCGCAGTATGCAATGTCGTGAGATTTCCACAATCTCAAGTTTCTTGCAATCTCACTCCCATGCTCCGATTCCGACCGACTGGGCCATTATGGGCCCGAAAGATCCACTGTCCATAACCGTTATGGGACCGGCTTTTGTTCGGGATGGCTTGTCTGGAAGCAAACAAGCCCGGACTGGCAGCGAGATAAGTCACGCCGTCAGTCCGAGCTTGTGATGCAATATCACAGAGTGATATCAGATGCAGTTACCAAAAGTAGCTACCAAAAACAACTACTGTAGTGGTGTCAGGAACGGCATCAGAGGGACGCGTTGAAATCGCGCACCTTGAGCGTGCGATGCGACGATTCAACATTGCCGCGCACAATGCGCTGCAACGCGTTGTCGGCGTCCGCATGCGAAGCCAGCCAAGCATCACCGAGATCCACCAGCGTGGCCGGATCGGCATAGCTCGGGTACAGGCCTTCCAGCAGAGCCTCAGCCATGTGGAAGGTCTTGTTCTTCCAAATCCAGTCAGCAACCTCGAAATACTTGGCCGCATACGGTTCAGCCAAGTCGGCACGTGGAGTGGATGCGAAGCCGCGAGCCACGGATTCCAACTGCATGTTGGTCAGCTCGTCGTTGTGCAAAGCCTCGTTCCAAGCCCATTTCTTGGCTTCCGCAACGCCTGCGACCGCACGTGCACCCAATGCGAACTCACGGTTCTCAGTGGTTTCGCGCTTGGCAAGTTCCGCGTCGATGTCGCTCTGGCCAATGGCGTTAATCGTGCTCAACGCGTTGATGATGGTCCAACGGAAATTATTGTCAATCTCCAAGCCGTCAAGCTTCACGGAACCATCGAGCAGACCCTTCGCATTCGCTTCGAACGCAGCATCACCCGGCTCACCATAACCCAAGTAAGCGGTGATCAGCTGGAACTGCTCGTCGGAACCGGCTTCGGCAGCCTGAGCCAGCTTGAACAGTTCGGCAGCCACATGCTCCACCACTTCGGCACGGTCGGCCGGAGCGGTGTAATGCCATGCGGTGGTGCTGACCTGCGCCAAAGCGTAACGGAACGTAGTGGACTCATGTTCCGTGGCGAGCGCAGCCAAAGAGGTTTCGATGAACTGCTTTGCCGGCAATTCGCCGTCACGAGTCATATCCCAGAATGCAAGCCAAATCACGGAACGAGCCAGCGCATCGTCGAAACGATACAGGTTCTCCGCAGCGAACTTGAGGCTCTTCTCATCGAAGCGCAGCTTCGTGTATGTCAAATCGTCGTCATTCACCAAAATCAGCGCCGGACGTGCCTTGCCGGCAGCCGCTTCGACAATCGTCAGTTCGCCGTCAACATCAAGTTCGAACTGGTCGGTACGCACGATCTTGCCGGTCTCCGGATCCTCATTGTAGAAGCCGACAGCTAGACGATGTGCACGCAGCACCGGATGTTCAGCCGAAGCGGACTGGCGCAACGCAAGCTGGCGAATCGTACCATCCTCGTTTTCCTCAACTTCGGTAGCGATGGTGTTGATGCCGGACTGTTCAAGCCACTGGGCGCTCCACGCCTTGAGATCGCGACCGGACGTCAACTCGAGTTCAGCCAGCAGATCGGCGAGCGTAGCGTTGGAGTACGCATGCTTGTCCAAATAGTTGTTGATACCCTTAAAGAACTTCTCACGACCCACATAGAACACGAGCTGCTTCAGCACGGAAGCACCCTTGGCATAGGTGATGCCGTCGAAGTTGACATACGTGTCGTTCAGATCGTTGATCGGCGCGACGATCGGGTGGGTGGTGCTCAGCTGATCCTGGCGCAGTGCCCAGCTCTTCTCGCCGGAGCTGAACGTGGCCCAAGCGTCCTTCCATTCCGTGGCTTCGGCAGTGGCAAGGGTGGATGTGAACTCAGCGAAAGACTCGTTAAGCCACAGGTCGTTCCACCACTTCATGGTCACGTAATCGCCGAACCACATGTGTGCAAGCTCGTGTAGCACGGTGACGACACGACGCTCGGCATACGCGTCGGTGACCTTCGATTCGAACACGTACTGGTCGCGGATAGTGACCATGCCAATGTTCTCCATAGCGCCGGCATTGTATTCCGGCACGTAAATCTGGTCGTACTTGGCGTACGGATACGGCACGCCCCAAGTCTTCGCATAGAAGGCAAAACCCTTCTTGGTGATGTCGAACAGGTAGTCGACATCCTTGGCGAACGCTTCGGCGAGCGCCTGACGGCAGTACATGGCCATCGGCACGGTGCGGCCGTCTTCGTTGGCGTATTCGGTATGCCATTCGGCGTATGGGCCTGCGCAGATGGCGGTGAGATAGGAGCTCATGGTCGGCGTGGATTCGAACACCCACAGTTTGGTGGTTTCGGCTTCGTGCGTACCGAGCGTGCCTTCTTCGGTAACGGTTTCGTTGTCGGTCACGGATGCGGCAGGCATGTTGGAGGTGACGATCCATGACTTGGCCGCAAGCACGGAGAAGTCGAACACGGCCTTGATGTCAGGCTGGTCGAACACGGCGTACACGCGACGGGCATCCGGCACTTCGAACTGGGAGTACAGGTAGATGTTGCCGTCGGACGGGTCGACGCTGCGGTGCAAGCCTTCACCGGTGTTGGAATACTGGCACAGCGCCTTGACGGTCACTTCGTTGTGCGCTTCGAGGTTCTTCAGTTCGATACGGCTGTCGGCGAACGCTTCGGCCGGATCGAGAGTTGCGCCGTTGAGCACGATTTCGCTCACTTCGGTGGCGATCAGGTCGAGGAAGCTGGTAGCCCCCGGCTTAGCGTCGAACGTGATGGTGGTTTCAGAACCGAAATTTTTGGCTCCACGGGTCAGGTCAAGTTTGACCGTGTAATGAACCGGTGCTGCGATAACGCTTTTACGTTCTTCCGCTTCGATTCGGGTGAGATTTGCTCCTGGCATGTCACTCCTTTTTATTGGGAAATTCCTATTTGTGGAATAGGAGACGGCGCAACCGATTGTGCCGGTTACGCCGTTCTTCTTTTGATTATGTAATCAACAATTATTGACGATCTGTCGATATTTCAATATTATTCCAATATTAATTTCGCCGAAATCAGCGATATTGCGAAAAATATTGACTATCTGTCGATTCATCATTGCGCTGCGTTCAATCCCATCGCTTCGTCAACATCCTGTGCGATATCGGCAACGACCGGAACGATCATCGGCTTGCGATGCAGCTGACGTGCGACCCAGCTACCCAACGTACGACGCATGATCTGCTGAAGCTTGTACGTATCGTGCGTGCCAGTCATCATCGCATCCTGCAATTGCTCGACGATCTGATGACGAACCTTGTCGAATTCGCTTTCGTCTTCGGCAACCGCGTTGAGATAGATCTTCGGACCTGCGACAACGTCAGCGGTTTCCGTATCGACAACGACGAAGCTCGACACGAAACCTTCCGTACCGAGAATACGACGCTTCTCAAGTTCTTCCTCGGTAAGTTCGCCAACGGAATCGCCGTCAACGTACACGTAACCGCATGGAACGGAACCGACAACGGCAGCCTGGCCGTGGTACAAATCGACCACATCACCATCTTCAGCGAGCACCACATTCTGCGGATCGACACCCGTCTTAACCGCAATCATGCCGTTCGCCACCAAATGGCGGTTCTCACCATGAATCGGCATGGCGCACTTCGGCTTGACGATGTTGTACATGTACAGCAGTTCACCCTCATTGCAGTGGCCGGACACATGCACGGCGGCATTGTCTCGATTGACCACGCGGGCGCCAAGCTGCACCAGCTTGTTGATGATCTTGTACACGCCATGCTCGTTGCCCGGAATCAGGGAGCTCGCAAGAATGACCGTGTCGAATTCGTTGATGGTGATGTCGCGATGGTTGCCGTCGGCGATGCGGCCAAGCGCGGCCATCGGTTCGCCCTGGGAACCAGTGCACATGTAGACGAGCTTGTCGTCTTGCACGTCATGAGCCTTCTTCAGGTCGATGACCGTGTCTTCAGGAAGCCTCAAGTAGCCCAAATCCGCAGCAATGGACATGTTGCGAACCATGGAACGGCCCACGAATACCACCTTGCGGCCATACTTGTGAGCGGCGTCAACAACCTGCTGCACACGGTGCACATGGCTGGAGAAGCTGGCCACGATGATCTTGCGCGTAGCCTGGGCGAATGCCTGATCAAGCGCTGGACCAATGGTGGTTTCCGGTTTGACAAAGCCTGGAACCTCAGCGTTGGTGGAATCCATCATCAGCAGATCCACGCCCTTTTCACCAAGCTTGCCGAACTCCACCAAATCGGTGATGCGATGGTCGAGCGGCAGCTGATCGAGCTTAATATCGCCGGTATCGATGAGGCTTCCGGCCGGAGTCTGCACGAACACAGCCAGAGCGTCCGGAATGGAATGCGTGACGTTCACAAACTCAAGATTGAACGGACCGACCTTCAGCTTGTCGCGTCCCTTGACCTCAACCAGTCGCGGATTGATGCGATGCTCCTTGCACTTGGCTTCGACGAAAGCCAACGTGAGCTTGGAACCGATCAGCGGAATATCAGGGCGAAGCTTCAGCAGATACGGCACGCCACCGATATGATCCTCGTGGCCGTGGGTGAGCACCAGAGCCTCGACCTTGTCGAGACGATCCTTGATGTAATGGAAGTCAGGCAGGATCAAATCAACGCCCGGCTGCTCCTCTTCAGGGAAAAGCACACCGCAGTCGATGAGCAGCAGATGGCCGTTGTATTCGACCACGTTCATGTTACGGCCGATTTCACCAAGACCACCAAGGGGCACGATGCGCATGGAGCCCTTGCGGTACTTCGGCGGAGCGATCAACACGTCATCCTGCTGCGGTGCGGTGGTCTGCGGAGCAAGACGGGAATTGCGGCGGTTGCCGGCAGAAGAGCTTGCCGCATTAGCACTCTTGGAGTTCCTAGAAGGCTTGGCGCCTTTTGCATTCTTGACGTTCTTCGTGCCCTTGGAGGAGCCGCTGCCATTGCCACGGGAACCGCCACGGGTGGAACCGGACGCATCGCCCGCGCGAGTGCCACGGCCACCGCTACGGCCAGAAGACTTCGCCTTCTTGGAAGTCGTTTCAGCCTTGTTGGCTTTCTCGGAGCTTACAGACTTCGCGGATTTCACATCCGCGGTCTGGGTGTTTTCAGTGCGCTTGGCAGCTTTGCTGCCGCGCTTGTGCGTAGTTACTGTTTTGGTTTCTTCTGTAGCCATTTCCTAGTTGGATTTCTATTACTAATTGTCTCCGCCTGTGCGGAAACGAGGAATTCAGTAGATTTGCCGCATTACGGCAAACCTATTACGGCAAACCGGTAGGCGCAATGCATGCCGTAATCGTCGAGATTGATCGCCATGATTGCCGTAGTCACCATTGCAAATCAGTGCCGTAAACATCTCTACCGCAGGTACGGCAATCATCGCAATAATCGCAATCACAGCAAGCCGGAAGCACGCATGCCATCCTCCGCGCGCTTAATCTCAGCTTCGCCCGGGCCGACGTTCGGCAAACGCATCGTAGTGGAATCGAGAATGCCACGCACCTTCAGCGACGCCTTCGCCATAACAGCTTGGAAACCGTTGCCATTCATCGCTTCGACCAGCGGAGCAAGCTGCACGGCAATGCGCTGTGCCTCATGAATGTCGCCGCTATCGAACGCAGCAGCCAAATCACGCATCGGACCGGATGCGGCATGCGCAATCACGGAAATAATGCCGACCGCACCAACCGAAAGGAACGGCAGGAACAGACCGTCATCGCCCGAATACCAAGTTAAACCGGTTTCCATACGCTTACGCACGGCACCCGCGATATCTCCGGTAGCGTCCTTGACCGCCTTGACATGATCAAGTTCAGCCAAACGACGGTAGGTTTCCAACTGAATGTGCAAACCGGTACGGCCAGGCACATCGTAAACGATAATCGGCTTGTCGGCGGAATCATTGACCGCCTTGTAGTGACGGAACACGCCTTCCTGCGACGGGCGCGAATAGTACGGAGCTACCACAAGCACCGCATCGGCGCCTGCCTCCTGGGTCTGCTCCACCATGCGCACGGTGTGGGCGGTATCATTGGAACCCGCGCCGGAGATGACCGGCACGTCCACGACCTCCTTGACCGCTTGTACCAGCTCGACCTTCTCCTCCATATGGGTGGTGGGAGACTCGCCAGTGGTGCCATTGACCACCAAGCCATCCGCACCGTCGGCAACAAGCTGCTTCGCCAGCTTTTGCGCGGCTTCGAAATCGACAGCTCCGTCAGCCTTCATAGGGGTGACCATGGCCGGGAGTATACGTCCGAATGGAGCGGGGTCAAGAAGATGCATAGTACCGTCAGTCATAGTGCCAACGGTACTTCCCGCCACGGACGCCGAAGCGCCCGAGTTCGTGACCATATCGCAATATGAACTGCCTCACCGAGACCAAAATCCCCCACCCGCTGGAACAATCCTCCCGCTGCCGAGCCTCCCAGAGACCCAAAACCTCCAGTCAATGGAACAATCGGTACGCTAAACAACCCCTCACATTCCCGAAACCTCCACCCGCTGGAACAATTCTCCCGGCAACCAGCCTCCCAGAGACCCAAAACCTCCAGTTAATGGGACAATTCTCCCGCTGTCAAGCCTCCCACAGTCCAAAATCCCCCAGCAAGTGGAAGAATCGGTACGCTTAGCCGCATACTCAGGTGGATTCAAGCCAAATGACTTCACGATTTTGATCCGGTAACCGCACGATTTCGGAATATCGCACGATTTTGATTTCCTGACCGCACGACACTCCAAAACAGTACGGTCACCAAGAGGGAAACAGTGCGCTCACCAGAACAAACTCAGGCAAGGTATTGGGTGGGGTTCTGCTCGAACTTGGCGGCGCAGCCCGGGTTGCAGAAGTAGTAGGTGGTGCCGTTGTACTCGCGGGTAGCTGCAGCGGCGGCCGGATCGACGCTCATGCCGCAGACCGGATCCTTGGCGAGCACGCTCTGGTCGGCGCCGGCAGTGTGGCCGCAGCAGGAATGCGCGCCGCCCATGCCTTCCATACCCTCGTGCATACCTTCCTTCTTGGCCTTGTGATCGCTGAACAGTCCCATGATGAATCCTTTCTGACTATGGTTGTTGTGATTATTATCGTTCGGGTTCGGCTGGCGAACCTGATACGTCCTGTTTGCGGCACGCACCGCCTTGTCTGGATCGAACAGGCGCAGTCGGCTCGCATTCGTCACCACGCACAGCGACGAGAACGCCATGGCGGCGCCCGCGATCATCGGATTGAGCATCATGCCGGTGAACGGGTAGAGCACGCCCGCCGCAATGGAAATGCCGATGCTGTTGTAGCCAAGAGCGAATCCAAGATTCTGCGCGATATTGCGCATGGTGGCATGGGTCAGATCAAGCGCATGCACCAAACCCATCAGAGAGCCATTCATCAATGTCACATCCGCGGACTGGATCGCCACATCCGTGCCCGTTCCAATGGCGAATCCCACATTCGCACGGGCAAGCGCAGGAGCATCGTTGATACCGTCGCCTACCATGGCCACCGTATAGCCTTGCGCCTGCAGTTTTGCGATTTCGTCCGCCTTGTTTTCCGGTCGCACTCCAGCGATCACGTTGCTGACGCCAACTTGATTTGCCACGGCATGTGCCGTTGTCTCGTTGTCTCCGGTGAGCATCACCACGTTGACGCCATGCGATTTCAAAGCTGCGATGGCCTGTTGTGAATCGGGTTTTACCGTGTCGGCAACGGCCACGATTCCCGCAAGCTCGCCGTCGACCGCTGCAAGCATCGGCGTTTTCCCTTCCGCCGACAGCCGTTCCATAGTCTCGATGATGTCATCGAGATCCTCGTTGCCGACGCTCGGCATGGCCACGTCAAGATCGTCGATCAGATCGGTATTGCCAACAGCGACACTATGTGACGCGACGTACGCAGTGACTCCCTGCCCGGAAATCGCACGGAATTGCGTTGCCTCGCCTAACGTAAAATGCTTTCCTTGCGCTCCGGCAACAATCGCGGCGGCAAGAGGATGTTCGGAATCCCGTTCGGCACTGGCTGTGATCGCCAGCAAATCATCGGGTATTTCACGCCATTTTCCAAGCGGAAGCACGTCGGTCAACGACGGTTTACCAGCGGTGATCGTACCTGTTTTGTCAAGCACGACAGCATTGATTGTGCCGCACGTCTCCAATGCTTCGGCGGAACGAATCAGCACACCCATTTGCGCGGCGCGACCGGTCGAAACCGTTACGGAAAGCGGTGTGGCAAGACCCAATGCGCACGGGCATGCAATCAGAAGCACCGAAACCGCCGCCACCAGCGCATGCACCACGCGCGGTTCCGGCCCGAACGCAAACCACAATGCGCACGACCATACGGCGATCAGCACCACAATCGGCACGAAAATACCGGAAATCCTATCCGCCAGGCGCTGGACCGGAGCTTTGGAACTTTGCGCGGATTGCACCAATCCAATGATCTGCGCAAGCACCGTATCTTTGCCAACTTTTGTAGCACGATACCGCAACGATCCGGTGCCGTTGATCGTGGCACCGGTCACATTGCCGCCAACCTGCTTCAGCACCGGCATGGATTCGCCGGTAATCATGGATTCGTCGACAGACGATGAACCGGAAATAACCGTACCGTCAACGGGAAGTTGTTCGCCAGGACGAATCGAAATAATATCTCCGGTCAACACCTGATCGACCGGAATTTCCTTTTCGATTTCATTACGCACCACGCGAGCGGTTTTCGGCTGCAGTTTCGCCAATGCACGCATGGCTTCTCCCGTACCGACGCGAGCGCGCGCTTCAAGCAATTGCCCGACCAGCATCAGCGTGATGACCACACCAACCGCTTCAAAATACGGTTCTCGAGCATTCTCAGGCAGAATCTGAGGCACAAACGTGACCACACACGAGTAGGCAAACGCAAATACCGTACCCAAACTGACCAATGCGTTCATTTCCGAAGAGCGGTGAATGATCGCAGCGAAACCGCTACGAAAAATCGGCAATGCAGCATAGCACATCACCGGCAGCATCAGTATGAACTGCACCCAATTCGGCATCGGATACAGCATCAACATCGTAGAAGCGAATACCGGAATCGTAACGATGGCAGACACAATAAGCCGCGTAACCAATGCTCGCATTTCACGAGATGCGGAAGAATCATCTGAAGAATCAGCATAAACAGAAGAAAAATCAGAAGAAGTATCAACGGATTCATACGATGTTTCATCAACAGCAGTCTGTTGCGATTGCACAGGAACATGAGATTCTGCATTATTCGGATTTTCTTCCGACGCTGAATACTCGTCCTGCATTGCAGCATGATATTTTCCCGGCAACACACGCAACGTGCCATGCAGCATGTTCATACCGCACGCAAAACCGTACTCCCCCGGCCTATCAGGATGAATCGTCAACGTCGTTGTACGGAAAGGAGGTAATGCAAGATCGACGCCGAAATCGGAGAACACTACGTGCGACGAGCATTCGCCGTCCTCTTTTCGATCGAAGATCAACCGCAAAGGCAAACCAGCCTCGGCTTCGATGACTGCCGGACTGTACCCGCCTTTGACTTCGACGACCGCCTCTTGCACGCCGTTGTCGACACGGGCGCGGAACGCTTTGCGCGGCGCGAAAAAGAACCACAAAACGGCTACCGTCACAGCCAATGCGACGATGATGGCGTTCAGAGCCTGCATGTTTCACCGGTTTCCATATTGCATTCGTTTCGATTCGGACAGTCACACTGTATAACAGCACTTGAGCTAATTGCCAAAAGTCAGCGCACAGCTTTATTACGTAGGCACAGATTGTATTGCGTAGGTATAAGACGATACAAATAATCCCCAAATCGCCGATGCCTGGAATAAGCCAACATCAGCGGTTTGGGGACCATTTACCGTTCAACCGTAAGGATTTACAGGTCGAGGAAGTTGTCGAGGCCGACGGTCACACCCGGGTATGCACCAGTGGAGACCTTGCGAACGGCCAGCAGCACGCCCGGCATGAAGGAGATGCGGTCGAAGCTGTCGGCGCGAATGGTCAGCTGCTCGCCGTCGTTACCGAACAGGGCTTCCTCATGGGCATTGAGGCCACGCAGACGCACGGCGTGCACATGAATGCCGTCAACCACTTGGCCACGGGAACCGCCATCGGTTTCGGTGGCATCCGGAACAGGGCCAAGACCCGCTGCCTTACGAGCTGCGGCAATACCCTGCGCGGTATGGAATGCGGTGCCGGACGGAGCATCCACCTTGTTCGGGTGGTGCAGTTCGATCACTTCGGCGGATTCGAAGTACGGAGCCGCAACCTTGGCGAAATAGTCGGCAAGCACGGCGGAAATGGCGAAATTCGGCGCTATGAACACGCTCTGGCCTTCGCGAGGCGCGGCAGCGAGCGCGGCACGCACCTGATCGAGCTTCTCTTCGGTCCAACCGGTGGTGCCCACCACCACGTCAACACCTTGCGCCACGAGTGCGCGCACATTGTCAAGAGACACGCTCGGCACGGTGAACTCCACCACCACGTCAGTATTTTCGGGGGTAATTTGGCTCAGGTCGTCGCCAGCGTCAAGCGCGAGCGCCAGTTCGGTGTCGTCCGCGTTGTTCACAGCGTCGACCACGTGGGAACCCATGCGCCCTTTGGCGCCAACTACAGAGACCTTGATCATTGCAACTCCTTCAAGCGTTCTGGCTGCATCTATCTGCAACAGCTTTCTACGATTCCAACGAATCCAACAATAGAATACAATTGCCCGAACATAATCCTCACGATCATTTTCGGGCAATTTCTGGAATGCTTAATCCACATAGTATCTATGAATCACAGATCATCTATGAATGCTGTGAAACATTTCGACGCGTGATCACCCAGCCGAGCAGGGCGAACGGGATCGAGGCGAGCACGAAAATCCACGGCAGCATAAGGCTCACGTCGGGCGTGGCGTGATCCAGTATGATACCGGTGATCATCGAACCGAATGATGCGCCGACAGTTCCTGCAGTGCTTACCCAGGAAAGGCCTTCGGTCAACGACTCTTCAGGAACGGTTTCTTTCATCACGAGGTTGCCCGATGCGAACACCGGCGAAACAGCCAGACCGGTGAGAATTTCCATAATGCCTATGACGATCAGATTGCCTTGGCACAGGTGAATTACAAAGAAGCCGGCTGTGATCGCCGCAAGGAACATGATCATGTAACGCCAACGGGATCCTTTGAGCTCAAGCGTTCCGAAAACCAGCGCGCCCATACACGAACCGACCGCTAGCATCGCCAGCTGCACGCCGAGCACGGAATCAAGATGCAACGATTTCATGACGGCTGTCATGGACGTGTCGAACGCGGTGAAACTCATGTTGAATATGATGAAAACCAGCAGCAACGGAATCACGCCAGCATAAGTGAATATGCTGCGTTTCTTGCGATTACCACTCGTCTTCAATTGCGCAATGGTCAGCCTGTTGCGCAGTGCGGAACCTGAATCGCCGATATTGCTGGCATCGCCATCGATAGTCAATCGCACATCAGCATCGTCTAAAGAGGCCGAAACGACCTTGACTTCATGCACGACCGGCGGCTGCGTGTCTTTCAATGTGAAGAAAATGGTACCGCCAAGGGCGCAGGCAATCGTTGGCACGAACAACTGCGAAACAGGGTGCACAGAAGCTGCAAGGAACGCTGCGAGAATCGGTCCGAAAATGAATACGATTTCGTCAATGGCGGATTCCATGGCGTATGCGGTGTTCAATAGTTCGCCGTTGCCGGTGCGGTCGAGCACGTACGCCCAGCGGGTACGCACGAGCGCGCCGAACGAGAATTGCGTAAGACCCATCACCACGGCCAGCATGAACAGCAATGGAATCGGCACGCGCACCAGTGCGGCGAATGCGAAACCAAGCATGGTGATGATTTGCACGACAAGCACCATCGACCCGACCTTACGCTGGCCGAATCGGTCGAACAGTCGCGCGTACAGTGGCGTGACCGCTGCGGTGGCGAGCACATATGCGGCGCTCATCACGCCTGCGATCGTCCAATTGTCGTACAGGTGGTTGAGTGCGAGAATAATGCCGAGGCCCATCATCGACATCGGCAGTCGCGCCAAAGCTCCGGAAGCGCAGAACGCTTTGGTTCCCGGAATGGAGAACAATACGGAATATGGCGACTTCGGGGTTTCGGTTGCGCTGGTGGCAGCCATGCTTATCGCTCCTTAACTTTCGTTGCGTCCGGCACGTGTGCCCGCCCACACATGCTGCACGAGGGTAGCGGCGCTCCTCCACAACGCTGCACGTAGTGCGTTACCCTACGAGCAGGCTGGAAAGCGCCGCTTTTCAACGATGATCAAGAACAAGCAGGATGCATACACGCGTCCTTTGGCGCACCAGCACTAGTCGTTGTCGGATTGTTTCGGAATTCCGTAGCTCAACTCGGCAAGGATCTCTTCTTCTGTTTTGTCGGCGGCGTTCAGCTGCCGATTGCCCTCAACGGGCTCACTCAGATAGTAGAGGCAGGCGTCGATAGCATCAAGCGGTACGCCTTCCATTGCCGACAGCAGCAGCCGATACATATCCAACTGCACTAATTTTTCCTGTATTTCTTCCTTTTTTCTAGGTTTTTTTCCAGTTTTCCAATCGACTATCGTATATTGTTTCGATTGGTCCTTTTCGTTGAGACCTCCGAAGAACACCGCGTCGAGCTTGCCGTTGACAATGGTGCCTAATTGCGGCACATTGACGACGATCTGCCGTTCCACCCACGCGGGCTTACGTTGCGCCCATGCCGACGTGGCAAGACGCTGCTGCCAATCGAACAATGCATTGTTTTCCATCGCATTTTCCGTTGCATTTTCGACCGCCGCATTATTTTCTTGAGATTGCATCCCATTGTTGCGTTCGATTTCGGCAAGCATCGACGATCTCGATTCAGCTACGCGAGTACTTCCGTTGCCTTCAGCACCGCCGACGATGCAAGCAATATCCACGTCGGCCATAATGAACCGTTCCGCCCACGCATGGAACTGCGTGCCCCACTGCGCGGCCGGCGAAGCGACATTCGGAATCGGACGCACGAGCCCACGCCAGTAGGCGCGGGCGCCACGATCGTCCATCATGCCCGCGCGCGCCTGCAGGGAGGTGACGTTCTGACGGCCGGACGCAAGAATCTTCTCGCCTTGCGCACGCACCGACCGGTCGAACGCATCCTGCGATGCGTCGGCCAACATATCGGGCATGAGATTGTCATCATCGACCAGCAGCTGCGCGCAATGCAGCAGCGAACCGGCCGAACCGGGCGCAACACCATCCGCAACAGCATCCGCGCCCACGCCGGCGACCATCGCATCACGCACCTGATCGGCGGACGAACGCAGCATTTCGCAAGTCGCTTCAGTCAAATCGCACGGCCATGGCAGGAATCGCTCGCCGTCCAGAGGCTCAAGCGGTGCGTTCCAGGCGTCACCGACCACCGCATCCTCAAAATCGCATGCATGCTCGCCCACGAAATATCCACTTGGCAATGGCGCGCCAATCGAACGCAAGCTGGAAATGCCATTTTCGGAAGCATTATTCCCGGAAATATCATCTCCAGGAAAAACGGCATCCGCACCATCCTCAACTTCCACGATATCGCCCAGATTGCTCGGTTCATCTGCTCTGGAAACGATATTGAGCATGGAGTCATACACTTCCTGCCAGAAATTCGACGGTTTGGCCACTTGTTTACGCTCACCCACGGCACGCGGATCACGGCTTTCCACATTCGTTTCGCTATAGGTGAGCAGCGCCTCATGGCGGGCGCGGGTCAACGCCACGTATGCGAGACGACGCTCGTCGGCATGCAAGCGGCGGCCATATTCCTCGCTCTGCGTCAAATACAGTCCATCCGGATCGACGCCTTCCATGTCATCAACATTCATGGTGCGCAGGGTGCCGAACACTTCATCGTCGATGATTTCCGCATCTTCCAACGCTTCCAAGGCCTCCAATGGATTCCAGCCGACGAGCGCGTCATGGGGGAATCGCGGCAGAATATCCGCATCCACGCGCACAGGAACAGGCACCGCGGCGGGATTCGTCAGCCACGTTTTGGCGTTTTCACGGTATTCGGGAGGCGTCCATACGCCATCCTGGAAACCATTGAGATGCGTTTCGTCAACGACCACGCTCAGGTTGTCGCCCTTGTTACTGGGAAATCCACCATCGGTCATGCCGACCACGGCCACGGCATCCCATTCAAGCCCCTTCGACTGGTGCACGGTCATCAACACCACGTCGACGGGCACATCGGGGGCCACCGCGTTCTCTTCGGAAGCGTCGCGCAGCGAATCCACCCATGAGATGAATGCGCGCAGGCTCGGCACGCCTTGCGATGCGATCTCCTGCATGTACGTGTCGACGAGTTTCATCACAGCGTCGATCGGCGACTTGGCGAGCGCCACGTGGGAGGCGTCAAGCATGGCCTCGGCATGATCGGCACGCATATGCCGAGCCAACAGCATGTCGATGTCAAGATTCAACGCCGTAATAGCTTCGCGCACCACCTCCGGCAGCGAGTGGCCGAGCACGCGCTGCACTTGGCGGAGCGTATCCGCGGCACGAAGCACCGCCTGCACTCCCCTGCGGCTCAGCCTGCCATCGATGAGTTGTTCAAGATCGTCTCGTAGCATGAGATCCACCAGAAAAACAGCATTCGGCACTTGGTCGCGATATTCGCGCACAATGGATCGGATTTCAGCATTCGACAGACCAGAATCGGAAATCGTTTCGCTATTTTCGGAATTACTGGTTTTCCTGGAATCACCGGAATGTATAGAATCACCGGAATTCCCAGCTTTTGCGGTCTGCGCCGGAACAATTCCCGCCGATACGAGCGCACGATACCGGTACACCGTATTCACCCTCTCCGCCGTGTCCGCGAGCGCCTGCAGATCGTCGGCTTCAACGGCGAATCGTGGCGTCGCCAGCAGTCGCATAAGCGCCGCGCTATCGGTATGGTCGCTGACCACGTGCAGCAGGGCGAACACGTCCTGCACTTCCGGGCGTTCCAGCAGGGCCGCCTGCCCCACGACCAGCGTGGTCAGCCCGGCCTGCTCGAGCGCTTCCGCGTATTTCGACATGGTTCCTTTGGATCGGAACAGCACCGCCACATGCGGGCGATTGTCTTTCGCGCCATGGCCGAGGTCACGCGCAGAGGGCGTATGCAGGGCGATCGCATGTTTGGCGAAGTGCACGACCGCGTCGACTTCCTGGCCGAATGTGGCGAATCCGAGCACGCCAATCGTGCCTTCGGGGGCTTCTTCGATATTGGAGAGTGCAGGCACGTCGACTTCGCGCATCAGCGAGCTGCTGAGGCGTCTGGCTGGCAGTCGCAACGGTTTGGTGAGATTGTTCGCCGCTTCGAGCACCATGCGCGAATTGCGCCGTGTCACCGTCAATGCGAACGGTTTGCTGGTGGCGTCCATGCCGAAATCGTGTTGCAGCATGCGGAATGCGCCCGGGCTTGCGCCTCGCCATGCGTAGATCGATTGGAAGGGGTCGCCGACCGCGTTGACCGCGCTGCGATGCGTATTGTCAGCGTGGAACAGCGCGCTTAGCAGTGCGGCCTGCGTGGTGGAGGTGTCTTGGTATTCGTCGAGAAGCACATGCGAGTAGCGTTTGCGGTACGTTGCGCCGATGGATGGGAATCGGGAGACCAGTTGGAATGCCGCGATGGTGAAATCGCTGAATTCCGCCATATTGCAGGCGCGTTTTTCGGCATGATAATCAAGCACGAGGTCGAGCAGCAGATTGCGCTGCTTGGCGACGGATGCGAGTTGCGTACTGTTGTATACGCACATGCTGTGCCCGAGTTCGCGGTATTTCTCCAGTTTCTTTTCGTAATCCGCGTCGGAATCCTTTTTCAGCCGTTTCGGCGGTTTTGGGGATTTCGGCTGCTCAGTTGGCACGGTTTCGCCGTCAAGCGCTTTGGTGATTTGGTTGATAAACGCTTCGTCCCAGTCGCGCACGCGCTGCACCGCCTCGTCGAAGCTGGTGCAGCCACTGCCGATCATAGCTCCGGAAATGGCGTTGGATAGGGCGAATACGTTGCCCGCTATGGTGTTGAACGATTTCAAATCGCCGTCGAACGCCATGAGATCGACCATATGCTTGTCGAGCACAGTGTGGATGAGCTGCATGGCTCCGGCTTCGCTCAATGGCTGCGTGTTTTGGTCGAAGCCTACAAGCAGTCCGTATTGACGCACAATGGATTGGAAGAAAGCGTCGTACGTGGAGACTTCCGGTTTGAGGAACGTCATATTCGCCGATTTCAGCCCATGTTCACGCTGGTTGCGGCTCACGGCCGCGGACACGCGCGACAGCAGTTCCGAAGCCGCTTTGCGCGTGAAAGTCAGTCCGAGGATTTTTTCGGGGCTCACGCCTTGTTCGATCAGTGTGATGATTCGCCTGGTCATTGTGTAGGTTTTGCCCGATCCGGCACCGGCGACCACCACCACATCCTCATAGGAGGGCGCTTGGATAACGGCGGCCTGCTCCGGACTGTCGGTGAATTTCATGGTTCCGCTCATGCCGTTCTCCTTTCGAATACGGTGTTCTGCTCGCCCGCGCAGGCCGGGCAGACCGCAGTGTTCCTGCAATATTTCATATGTTCCGATGTTGGCCTTGCCGTGATTTCGTTTGCCCTGCTGGCTGCGGCCGCGTAGAAGACCCTGGCGATCATGGTGAGAGACCATACCGCCATGGTGTTTCGCAAGCCGACGAATTCACTCCAATGCTCGTCGCTCACTTCCATCGGTGGAAGCATCTCGTCGAGTCCGTCTTGGAAATCCTTGTCAAGTTTTTTGACGTAGTAGCGCGGCACGAATGCGCCCGTATTTAGGCTTCCGCTCGCGAACAACGCCTGCTGCATATGCGATTCGGCGGCGGTGTTGCCATATGGTGCCGGGAATGCATGCTTCGTTACGTGGAACAGCGCGCTTTGCGTGATGTTCGGCGCAGCAGCCACCGCCTGTGCCCCATGCAGACCGCTTCCTTCGGGGAACACGAGTCCCAGCTGGTAGCAGACGAGCTGCAAATCATTGAACAGGCCTTCGCCGTTCGGACTTGCACCGGTTTTGTAGTCGATCAGACGCACTTGCTGCGTGCCGTCCGCCATATCACGACGTTCCACACGGTCGATTCTGCCGGTCAAGCGCACGGTGAGATGTTCGCTCATGCCTGTTTGAGGCCATCCTCCGACCAACGTTCCCATAATGGCGATCAATTCGTTTCGTGAAATCGCATGAATGCCGTCCATTGCATTGTAAGCGGCGAGAATATCGTCGAAATTGAATTTTGCGGTGAATTTCAGTTCAGGTTCGGCTTTCGTAAGTTTTCCAACGCTGAACGCATCATTGTTTTTAATTGGATAATCACCATGATTCGATTGAACGAAATACGTGGCGATGTTACGCAACGCATCCTTCGCCTGTTCATCTTTTTTCAATGCCTGATATCGTTGCGCGGGATCGGTGATGCCGTTCAGATCGCCGCGTAGACGCTCATATTCGGCATACATTTGCTCGGTGATCGCGTCGATGTTGTCCATATCGCTGATGGCGGTGTGCTGTTCCGGCATGTCAAGTCCGGCTTCGGTGGCCTTCTGCGCCACCGTGTGGATCAGCGAGCCGAAATTCGTGGCGACGCTGCCCATGCGCGGGCCGGAGAAACGGTTTTCAAGCATCCAGCACACCGGGCACGCCCACAGATTGTCCACCGCGGACGGGGACAGGGTCACCACGTCGGATTGCCGTGTCCTGCCATCTTGAATCGTTTTCCGCGCAGCGAGCGAAACAGGCTCCTCCACGAACGGCCAACAATCGGGATCAGCCGCCCTCATGCCTCGGGAGGCCAGCAATGCCAATGTTTCAGCGGCGTCACGGGCCTTCGGGCTGTCCGGCGGTTCCATCGCAAGCACGCTTCGCGCGGCCGCGATCAAACCACGGGGATCGGATTCAAGTCCCGCATAATCGCCCTGACTGCCGATCGCCGCATATTCGCGCCGTTCCATATCGGCGTCTCTATCGCGGTCAAACCATTCCGGCACATATCCGTACAGAAAATCAGATGGCACGTGGTCGTCGTTCAGCACGGCGCTCATCACCGCGCACTCATCGGCACGGGTCAACGCCACCAGGAAGCTTTTCTGCTCGGATGCGAGCACGGCAGCCAATTGCGCATCCCGCTTGCCCGCCGAAGTGGTGACGGTATCGGACAGTTCGCCATGCAACATCACATCGGCGAGTTCCTCACCGCCGAACAATGTGTTGCGTGGCGTAAGATTCGGCCATTGCCCTTGCTGCAAGGACGGCAGAAACACCAGATTCCAATGCCTTCCCGCCGCGCCTGCGGGCGTGGTCAGCGTCACTGCCTGGTCGATGGGCGCGGTGTGAGCCAACGAATCCGCCTCGATAGTCAGCGAGCGCACCTGTTCCATGAACGCTTCAATGGTGCGTGCGGCGAACTCGCCGCTTGATTCGCCGCCGGAAGCGTAGTCGAACAAGCGCATCGC
>ERZ1031746.209-NODE-209-length-22962-cov-8.078971_pt1 | contig 22962 bp, 20 predicted proteins | sample MGYA00518171_ERZ1031746 | MGnify/ENA primary metagenome ERZ1031746 (study PRJEB33719, sample SAMN04261238) | wastewater metagenome | biome: rural village; feature: human; material: feces | host: Homo sapiens | place: El Salvador | collected 2013-01-07 ...
GACCGGGCCGCGAATTACGGAAGTATCATTGTTCTGAGTACCAGATGACTGAACTATTCAGATTTCAAGGTTCGTGAGTGTGGGTATATCACCAGCGGCGAGAGCCGTCTGGGAAATTGTCCCCTCACTTACTAGCTCACGAGAAAGCTCAATCCATAGCATCAAATTCAAAGTTTTTCAAAAATTTAGTAATTCGTTTGATTTTTATGCTAATTGTAGGCTGAGAGCAGCGTAAAACTTTAGAAATTTCAGTAACAGTGTAGCCATCATAGGCATATAAGGTCAGAATTTTCAAATCCTCCTCTTTCAATTTCTCAAGGGCAGAGAGCAAGCGTTCATCTTCAATTTCGCCAATCCATGTAAAACGACTTTTGGTCTCCCTGTATGTGTCGGACATCAAAATAGCTTCTTCATAGCGGTCGTTACTATGGGTGTCCTCCGTGTCTGCATCATTAAAGGCGAGGTCTTTTGAATGTCGATAGTACCGCTGTTCGGAGTTGACAACTTGAACATCAAAGTTGTACATTTCTTGAATTGCTTCCTCTGACATTCCTGCTTCCCGGTACTGGATACGCAGTTTCTTCCACTTGTTTTCCAGACGTACATGCTCAAAACCATTGTTAAACCCCATGTTAAACCTCCAAATTTTCGATAAAGCGTAAAAAGTCGAAAATTTGGAGATTCTAGGGATACTTTGCGGCCAGTTCCAGCCACGAAAAGAGGGTAAAAAGAAACATGAAGTGTCCTTTCCGCTGGATGCGGAGGATGAGGACACTTCACTGCTGGACAGGGCACTGGCTTTTCTTTGGGCGCAAAAAAAGAGACGCATTAAAGAAAAGGGTACAAACACTGTTTTCCATCCGAGGATGGAAAGCAATATGAGTATCCTCAGCCTTTAATGCATCTCAGGCTTTCGATATATTTTTCTCCGTTACCGGTCAAAAGCGGTTTATCCGGCTAAAAAAGGACAAAAAATAAAGCCCTCGCAGCCAGACAACAAGGCTTTGACTTGCCTTGCTATCATAGCACACGAGGGTCTTATAGAAGTCACATGACGGTCTTATGAAAGTCACATGGAACAATTTTAGAAAAAATAAGGTCACACAGAAGTTGTATGAAGGTCACGCGAAAGTCATATGACGCAACAACGTTATTTTATTGTTCAAGTAAATTAAGTAGTTTCTGGTATTCATCTTCGGGCAGCTTTTGCTTCGCAGCCGCAAGCTCGCCTGCTGCCATCTCGTCCATGTGCTGCTTCTGGTACGAGCGAATAAGCCAATAGTAGGCTTTTGTGTTTTCCGGTGCGATGGTCAGGTCCAGGGCTGCATCTTGATGGAGCAGATCGTATGCATGGTAGTCCATCAACTGCTTCAGCAGTTCATTAACTGTACTCATAAATGCGAGGTGGTATCGGTTTGCGTAGTGAACCAGCCAATGTTCGCCATTGGCAGCAGAAAGAAGTTTGCCCTGATACAATGATGCCGCTTTTTCGAGCAATCTCACCTTATTTATAGCAGAAGTGGCTTTTGCGGCCGCAATGCACAACTCATCGAACCGCTGAAAGTCGGTCGTGATATGGAGGTCGGGGTTGAATTGGTAGCCAGATGGTGTGGAGAGAATCAGCTGCTCATCCGAGATAATGCTGAATGCCTGCCGCAGTCGGTAAACGAGCTGTTTGATCTTTTTTCCGGGTTCGTCTTTATCCTCCAGTTCTTCTGGCCAGATTTCCTGTACGATTTCCAACGATGAAAGAGCTTTCTTTTTGGAAAGCAGTATAAAGGTCAGCAGGCGGCTGATTTTAGGAGATTTCAGGTCAGACTCCGGCAGAACACCGCGGGAAGTGTAGATTTTTAATTCTCCGAACAGGCTGATGAAGACATCATGGCTGCTCTTGATGTTTTCTGGCGAGAACGCCATGCTCAGACTGTCAGCCATTCGCTTATCGTTGTATGCTGCCAGTAACACATAGGCCAGAAGCTTGAGCATACTGGTCTGATGGATGTACCGCTGAGGATTGCGCACAGCAATCAGGGCGATTTGCCGAGGCTCCAAAGGAATTGCAAGGACAGACTTGATTCCCAGACGCTCATAGAGTTGGTACTCATCTGGATAGAGGTCCTTAACTTCTTCGGCATCAGACACAACCATGGGAGTTCCTCTGCGTACCGCTTTTACCCAGCGGTCGAGAAATTCAGACGATTCAAACTCATTTGTAAGGATAGTGGTTTTATCTTCTTGGCATTTATTGTGCCACCAGAGTGGCTTCCACAGTCCCAAATCCAGATCAACCTGAATCAGACCGCACCAGTCGGCATCATAGAATTTACAGGCCGCTTCCATGACGCGAAGTGCCACCTCTTTTGGCGGCAGGTGGCGATAATACAGCTGCGTTTCCAGATTGTTCATTGTGTTTTCAAAATCAAGAGCGCACTGGATACTCTCGGAATCAGGACTTTCGCATACCTGATCAAGTTGCCGCATAACAATACCTCCTAAACAAAAAGCAGCATCCGGGCCTTCTCCATTCGATACGGTGAATCCCTGATGCTGTCTATATAAAAGCCATCTCTCCACCGCATAAGCTGAAGAATGCCCCATCATTTTGCTTTCTAAAGCAAAAACCGCCTGTGAGTCGAAATCTTCACAGACGGTTCTAACATGGTAGAGGGATAAAATTATCCCATTCAAAAAGCAATCGGCTGTCATGACCTCGTATATGAGATTTTAGACCCATTTGGCTTTGTGTCCCTATCTTTCGGTAGGTTTACCAAGTATTAAGTTCTTTGATAATTTAATTTTTGACGATTGTTTTTATAAAAGCCGTAAGTGCATTGATCTGCTCGGCATCGAACTGTTTTAGCTGGTCAACAAGTGCATTCATTCCATTGGAGGTTTCCTCGCCGAAATTAAAAAATTCTTGTGGAGTAATGTTGAAATATTCGCAGATGTAAAAGAAATTTGCCATCGTCGGAAAGGCAGTACCACTTTCGATTGCACGAATATAGCCGGGATTCTGTCCGATTGAGAGGCTCATGTCTCTTGCAGATACACCCTTCTGTGTGCGCAGCTCAGCAAGCCTCTTAGAAAACTGTTCTTCGTACATGGCCACCACCATCCTTCTCAACTCTATTGTAGTCGAGAGCATAGCTAAAACCGAATGATTAAATCTATTATTTTTAATTGATATAATCAACTATCCGTGATAGACCAAAAGAAAATGGAAAAAATAAAAACCATGAATTTTTACATTCATGGTTTATGTTTCCTGTCGCAGAGTAGCTTACTCTGCGACAGGATGATTCAATTGAATTTTACCGCCGATTACACGGATGGTCAAGAGAAAGCAATCTGAAATTCTGAAAAAAAGAAAACAATGTCGTACTTACTCGACAATTTTAACAAATCCGATACAATCCGATTGTATACTCCGTCAAATAAGCCGTCAGTGAAAGGAAGGTTTTTGTGTCAAGAAAAGGATTGAACATTTATAAAAGGAAGGATGGCCGCTGGGAAGCACGCTACATAAAGTCACGAAATGCGCTGGGAAAGCCCAAATATGGTTATCTGTATGCTTCCTCCTACCGCGAAGTGCGGTGTGATCTACAGCACACGCTCCAGCTCCAAGGTAAACCATCCGGAAGCGAGGAAAGAACCAGAAACAGTACATTTGAACTTGTTTCCATGGAGTGGCTTGACGCCTTTTCCATTAACTTCAAGGAATCTACCTACATTCGTTATCGGACGCTAATCGAATGCTATCTCATGCCATCATTCCAGACAGTAAAAATCGAGAAGATCACAAAAGAAATGGTAAGGAAGCTTTGCAAACACCTTGAACTGCACGGAAAAAAGGATAAAACCAGTCTTTCTCCCAAGACAATCTCGGATGTGCTCTCTGTTCTGCGTCGCATTCTGAATTATGCAGGAACACTCGGTATATCGGTAGATTCGAAGGTTCTTGATATCAGGGTCAAGCAGACGCAAAAGTCGTTGCCCATTTTAAGTCTCCCAGAGCAGATGATTTTGCAGCAATATCTGGAGGAACATCCCGATGCTCTGAATCTGGGGATTCTTCTTTGTCTACTGACAGGAATACGTATCGGGGAGCTGTGTGCGTTGACGTGGGAAAAGATCTCGATTTCGGAAAAGAATATCTGTATCTGTCAGACGATGCAACGTATCCAGAATCGGGTACCTGGGAGCAAAAAAACACATATCGAGATTGCATCTCCCAAAAGCAGCTCCGCTAATCGGAATATCCCAATCTCCAATTTGCTGTTCGGTTTTCTGGAGCGCTATTCCCTGAGTCACACCGGATTCTTTTTGAGCGGTTCTCCTTCGAAGTTTATCGAACCGCGGTGCATTCAGCGAAGATTTCACAAGATTTTGGATGCCTGTGGATTGGAAAAAAGGAATTTTCATGTTTTAAGGCACACTTTTGCCACACGCTGCGTGGAAGCAAAAATCGACATCAAAACTCTGAGTGAGATTTTGGGGCATTCATCTGTTACCATCACAATGAACCGGTATGTTCATCCTTCGTTGGAGTTGAAGAGAGAAACAATGGAACAGTTGGCCGATTTCATCTCCGTCAAATAAGCCGTCGTTTCGAAATATCAAACGATTCAAGGTAATTTTGTTGTCGGTATCGCAGAGTAAGCTACTCTGCGACAGCAAGATGGTACACTTATGCTCAATGCAAAAAGTGAGGTTGACAACATGATTGTTCGGGTAGGTTTTTTAGATAAGGACGAAAACTATATTGCACGGCTTGCAAATTATTATAGTGCACACGCTAATGAGACCGTGCAGTTTGAAATCTATCTTTTCACGAAGGAAGAGGCTTTGCGGAAGCAGTTGTCGAGAGGTGGGCGGATGGATCTTCTGGTTGCGGAGGAAGATCTCCTGCCAGAGCCGGAAGAGTACAGCCGTAATATGGAGCTTGCTTTCTGGAGCACGGAGAAACACGAGCAGAAACGAAACGGATATCCGGTGGTCTTCCGTTACCAGAAGGCCAGCGAGATCTTCCGGGAATTTCAGAGCATGGCGGCAAAACGCGGCCATGGAGCATCGAGCTTTGAGATGCAGGCGAATGGACAGGTCGTTCTGTTTATCAATGGAGCAGGTGGTGCAGGCAGCGGCACAGCGGCAGCGGGCTGTGCGGCGGCAATGGCGGCACAGGGGAAAAATACGGTCTGCTTCACACTGAAACAGAATGCGTGCAACGATTCCTTTGATATATGCGGAAGCTCTATGACGGATGTGATGTATGAGATTAGCATGTGGCGTCAGCTGGGCGGCAAAGACCAAGGACAGTTGCAGATGAAATTGCAGAGTATGCTGAAGCAGGACAACGAAACTGAGGTGTATTCTTTCGCACCGTTCGACCTTCCTGTCAGCGCAATGAATTTTGATGCAGAAAGTGTAGAGAACCTCATACAAGCAACAAAGGGTATCTGCGAACGGTGTGTCATCAGCGCGGATGGCATGCTTTCCCCGATGCTGCTCAAACTGATCCGTCTTGCGGATTGGACAGTCATCATCAGTGACAGCACAGCAGAAGGAAACGAAAAGAGTAGTAAACTGCTGGATTCGCTGGAAGCCATCGACAGCATGGACGAAAAATTGATTGTCGGTAAGGTGGGCGTTATCTTTAATAGGTTCGGCTCTACGGGCCAAAAACTGGAACTGCCAAAGTATGCAAGTGAACTGGGGACGATTCCACGCTATCAGAATGCGGATAAAAAGCGCATCATCCGGGAATTGCGGATGAGCAGTGTCTACTCCCGGATGATTTGACGACGGTAAGGAGGAACAGATGACAACAGAGGAACTGAAAGACCTTCGTATCAGAGTCTTGGAAGCCATCAACCGGGAGTTACAGCCCACGCGGATGACCGATGAAGAGTTGCTGAAAGCAATCACCTCTTTGGTGGATCGAGAAAGCAGAGGAGACTATCTGCTTCCAATTCAGAAGATGGATACGGTCAACAGCATTTATAAAATGTATCGCGGCCTTGGCGGTCTGCTGGATTCCGTCCTTGCGGATGAAGATATCACGGAGGTCATGATAAACGGCCCAGACAATATTTTTGTGGAGCGCAATGGTCATTTGACCCGGGTGGATAAGCATTTCAAGGATGAACAGGAACTTCGCCGTGTGATAGATCTGATCGTTGGTAAGGCACATCGTGAGGTCTCGGAAGCAAATCCTATCGTGGATACCCGTCTGGAAGATGGCAGTCGTGTGAATGTAGTGCTTTCGCCGATTGCACTGAGCGGTTCTACTGTTACCATCCGAAAGTTTTCCAAGCAACCTATGACCATGGAAAAGCTGCTGGAATACGGCTCCATCACCCCGGAGGTTGCACAGTTCCTTCAAAAATTGGTAAAAGCACGATATAACATCTTTATTGCAGGCGGTACAGGCAGCGGAAAAACGACATTCCTGAATGCCCTTTCCAGCTACATCCCTCACGATGAGCGTATCATTACCATTGAGGATTCGGCAGAGCTACAAATCACGCAGATCCCCAATATCGTGCGCCTTGAGACACGCAATGCAACGGCATCCTCGGGAGAAAGCAAAAAAATCGACATCCAGAGCCTGATCCGTTCCAGCCTGCGTATGCGCCCGGACCGCATCATTGTGGGCGAGGTCCGCGGCGCAGAGGCACTGGATATGCTTCAGGCCATGAATACGGGCCACGATGGAAGCCTTTCGACCGGACATGCGAACTCAGCGGAGGATATGCTGAGCCGTCTGGAAACGATGGTGCTGCAGGGCGAGGCGGCCCTTCCGCTGAAAGCTATTCGGCAGCAGATATCCAGTGCGGTGGATATCATGATCCATCTGTCCCGTCTGCGCGACCACAGCCGCAAAACGATGATGGTCAGTGAGATCCTCCCGCATCTGGACGAGAACGGTGATATCAGACTGAATCCGCTGTTTGAGTTCCGGGAGGACGAAAACTCTACGCTGCAGCATGTTTCGGGAGCGTTGGTGCGGACAGAAAATCCCATGATACAGACGGACAAATGGACACGTGCTGGCTTTCTGCTGGAAGACATCCCGACAGCAAAGTAAAAGTGATTGGGAACAGAGAGGAATAATCGGATGAAAAAAGAAAAGAATGCGGAAAAGACAAAAGTCAGAAAGCCCGCCAGAACGAAAGATAAAGTCTCCCAGTGGACGACGAACCCACTGAACGAAAAGGTTCTGGATTACCACAACTATGAGATGACAAAGAGCGAATCGGTGCTGTATTTCGTGGCGGCATTTCTGGTTGGCGGTGTGGTGAGTCAGTTCTTCTATGGCGGTCTGTTTCAGGAGGACGGTGTGCCAACACTGCTGACGTATATCAGCAATGCGGTGGCCTTTGTAATAGTGGGATTGCTCGTTGGCAAGGTATTCCTTCCTGTGCGTAGCCGCCAGCTGGCAGAAAAACGCCGGGATACGCTGCGGCGGCAGTTCCGCGATATGCTGGAATCGTTGACCGCTTCTTTGGCGGCTAACAGCACTGTGCGCGATGCGTTCAGCTCGGCGTATACGGATATGTGTATGCAGTATTCTGATGATGCGTTGATCTCCAAAGAGCTGGATCAGTTCCGCCGTGCAGAGCAGATCAATGTCACACTGGATGTCATGATGGGTGATTTTGCTAAACGCAGCGGCGTGGAGGAGATACAGGATTTTAATAATGTATTTCAGGTCTGCTACGGCCCAGGCGGTAACATGAGCCGCGTCATCAACCAGACCCATGATATCATCTGCGAACGGATGGAAGTGGAGGATGAAATCCAAGCGAAGATCCATGCAAATGAAATGGAGCTGAATATCATCATACTGGCTCCGGTGCTCATTGTTGCGCTGATGCGTAGTGCCAACGAGACATTTGCACAGAATCTGGCTTCTCCGGTAGGCGTTGCAGCTGTGACAGGTGCATTGGTACTGTTTGCCATCTCCTACATCTGGGGACAGAAAATCATTGCGGTGAGGTAAAGAGGAATGCTGATTGTAAAAATGATTTGTCTGGCGATAGGCACGGTCTTGGCAGTTCTTTTTATCCTGCTGACAATGCGCGGCAAAAAAGAGGACTGGCGCATTGAGGGTGTGCCGGAAAAAGAATTCAGCGATAAAGAACTGTGGGCAGCTGGGTTTGCCATGCAGCAGATGCCGATGTTTTCGATGGATTCGGCAGTGGGCAAAAAGATGATGTCGGCCTCGGCTATCCTGCATCCTGAAAACGGTGGGCGCTTTGTGGAATACTGGGCGCGGCTGTACTGGGCACGAACCTTATCAATGTCCCTGCTGGTGCTGGCTTTGGCATTCTGCGCCGCTGTATTCATGGATGGCTATATGCTGTTTGCTGTGCTGGTGGCAGGTGTTGCCATGGTGGCAGTTATTTATTCCAACGGCGCAAATGAGATGAGCAATCAGCTCCAGAAGCGCAGCACGGAATGCATGATGGAGTTTTCCAATGTGGTATCCAAGCTAACTCTGCTGATGAACTGCGGTATGATTCTGAAAGAGGCGTGGTATATCGTTGCAAAAAGCAAGCAGGGCATCATTTATGAGTTGATGCAGGAAGCCTGCCGTGAAATGGACAACGGTATGGCCAGCGCAGAAGCAATCTATAACTTTGGCGTCCGCACTGGTTCGCCGGAAGTGCGCAAGTTTGCAAGCATCATTATCCAGAACATCGAAAAGGGTGGCTCAGACGTGACCGCTGTGATGCGCCAGCAGGCCGATGAGCTGATGTCCCAGCGGCGGCAGATGTTGCTGCGCAAGGGCGATGATGCCGCTGCACAGCTGCTGGCCCCCACGACTATCGTTCTGATTGGTGTAATTCTCATCATCATGGTGGCAGCCATGTCCGGCATGGATATGGCGATTTAAAAGTGGATATAGGCAGACCGTCTGCTTATATAAATAAATTCTCAGGAGGAATATTTTATGAATAAGTTTATCAACAAGCTCTACATCAAGGCTTTGGTCGGCGCTAACATGGCAAAGAACGAGTTGCAGAAAATGCGTGAAGAGGACGAGGGCCTCGACATCATCATCACCATTATCCTGGTGGCTGTTGGTTTGGTGTTGGTGGGCATTTTGGTAAAGTATGCACAGAAGATTGTTAATACGACCGGTGATAAAGTAAATGAAGTAACTGGTACAAGTGGTTTGGGTTCGTTGAAAGATACTAAAGTAAACCCGTAAAAAGTAGTGGGTTCTGCCTTTTGCTGGGCAGGACCCGTTTCCCGCAGGCTGTACTCCTGCTTTGGGGTACAGCCTGGGGGAAACGCAATTGGGCTTTCAGAAAATAAAGTGGTGAAAATATGGATTGGATCATTGCGGGATGCGGAGCAGTACTGAACCTTGCGGCAGTGTACCTTGCGAAAAAAAAGACCGGGCTGGAACCGCCTGACCGAAAAAAGTGGCTGGCGGCGCTTCTGCTGGCTGGCGTGGGCGGTTTTGCGAGCGGCTTTTTGTTGATATTGCGTGTGGGCACATACCTGCCCAATCTGCTGCGGCTCTTGCTGCTGGGGGCGTTCCTTGCGGCGGCGGCCTATACGGATGCTCTAAGCCGCCGGATACCGAATCAGGTCGTGCTTGGCACGGCGGCGGTGTTTGCAGGATGTACGCTCCTGGATTTCCTGCTCAGCGGGATGGATGCGGTTGCTATGATGGTAAACGGACTTGTTTCGGCAGGTGTGTTTTTCTTAGTGTTCTTTCTGGTCAGAATGGCTTCGCATGGCGGCGTCGGATACGGTGATATCAAGATGATCACCGCAGCAGCCCTTATCTTTGGCGTTTACGGGACTTTCAGCTTTCTGCTGACATCACATGTTGCGGCGGCACTGGTGGCAATCGTGCTGTTGATTTGCAAAAAAGCATCCCGTAAGGATGGATTGCCGTTCGGGCCATTTTTCTATCTGGGATACCTAGTAACGCTTCTGATGGGAACATTTTAAGAAATAGGAGGAATTGAATAATGAAAAAAACGCGGCTTGTGGCGCTCGTGGTGCTTGTGGCAGTCTGTGTTGCAGGCTGGGCAGTTTTGGGCATGAATGCAGTGAGCGAGGTCAAAACACAGAAAGATACGGTGGCGGCAGCGGAATATTACCGCGGCAAAAAGCTGTTCCAGCTTTCGCTCCAGAATTACATGAATGCAATTGGTAACAAGCCCACAGAAGCACTGTATGATGCTTACATCGCCACCTGTAAGGAATATTATGAGGACTGTGCCACGGCGAATGTCCGAAGCATCGAAGAAGATGCCTATGCTGCGGCTGTGGCAGAGTACCCGAATCGAGCAGACTACTGGGAAGGCTATGTGCAGCTCTATTATGAGGATGGCGACTACGACTCGGTGGTAAAGACGCTGAAACAGGCGGATGCGGCAAAGATACCGTTCAATGATGCGATGATGCAGTACTGGAATGAGGCTTACTATGCCTGCAATGTGTCCAATTCGAGCTATCTTTCGGTGCAACCGGCCGGAATGGATGGTGTGTACCTTGGATGGGACGGAGAAAAAAATGTCTTGTTCAGCAGCGCAAACGGCGAACTGCTGGACCGGGATTATGCCTTTGTCAGCCCAGTGGGACAGAGCACAGTGGTACTGTGTTCGGATGAAAAAGGCGAAAGCTTTGCCTTTCAACTCAGCCAGAATCTGATGGTCGGCCGCTTTATGGCAGAGATCGAAGAAGGCAACGGATACGGCGATGGACTGTTCCCGGTGAAGCTGAAGGGCCGCTCGGACTGGAGCTATATCGATATCAACGGCACGGAATACCTGAACGGTTATCAGATGGCAGGTATGTTCCAGAACGGAAAGGCCCCTGTCCAGACACAGAACGGTGAGTGGATCTTTGTGGACCAGAGCGGTGCACAGCAGGGCGGCAGCTATGAAGAGATCCAGCTGTCGGAGAATGGTTCGTGGCTGGTCGGCGGTGTGTTCCTCGCAAAAGAAAACGGCGTGTGGAATCTCTACTCGGAAAGCGGCGAGAAGGAGGGAACACTGGATGCGGATGCGGTCGACCTGAATCGGGGCAGCGGCCTTGCCTTTTGCAAGAGCGGCAAATGGGGTTTTGCGACAAATGACGGCAGCGTGGCCATCGAGCCAGAATATGATGAGGCAAAGAGCTTTTCCGGCGGCGTTGCAGCGGTGTGTACCGATGGCAAATGGGGCTTCATCAATGGAAATGGTACGCTGGTGATCGATCATCTTCTGGCAGATGCGTCGTATTTTGATGCAAACGGAGTCTGCCCGGCCAGAGTGCTGGACAGCGATGTTCAGCAGATGCTGAGCTGGCGCGTAGAACACAGCTGAGCCGCAGGAGGTATACCATGAAAAAGTGGTGGAAAGAAAGCGCCCTCCGGCAGCAGGAGAACGGCATGGAAGCAATCGAGGGCCTGCTGGTGATCACCCTGATGCTGTTTGTGCTGTTCTATATCTGGGCGTTTGGTTTTTTGATGTACCAGAACTGGGCTGTGCAATATGTCGCAACTGATACAGCATCCCGTATTGCACAGACGTATGGGTACTCGAGTTCGGACCCGATTACTGGTTATATCAGTCATGCGGCGAGAGTCAGCCTCAGTCCATACAGATATAAAGATGACGAAGAAGAGAAAATTCAGGATGTCAATGCGAATCGGGCTGAAAAATATGCGCGGTATAGTCTGAAAAAAGCAGGATTTGCAAAAGAAAAAGGACTGGATATAGAAGTAACGACTGTGAAGGACGCACTTGCAGCAAGCCACGTGGAGGTCAAAGTAACTGCACAGTATGAAATCCCGTTTGGATTTGCAATGAAGTATTTTGGGCAGAGTCCTTATCGGGAATTTACGGCTACGGGCCGGGCGGTCTGTCTGGATATACAGCATTATATCTATACGAATAAGAGCCTGGATGCAATGGAAGATGCGATTGGTGCGGGAGTCAGTTCGAGCGTAATAAAAACGGCGGAAAAAGTCATTTCCATTATACGTTCTGGATTCAAGGCGCTGAAAAAATAATAAGGGCGAAACATAAGATAAGTAACTACGTGTGAGGGGAAAAATATGTTTGAACTGAAAAAACACGTGAAAGAGCAGCTGATAAAAAGAACAGAGGGTATTATTTCGCTTCTGCTGATAGTATTACTCGTTCCGTTTTATTCAGTAGCTGCTATTCTGGAAGAAGTGGGGCGGTATCAGAGCGCTTTGCGAGGGCTGGATTCGGCGATCAGTTCCAGTGAGATGTCGGTGCTTGCACAGTACGATCAGTTTTTGATGGACCGCTTTGCATTGTTGGCAATCGATCAGAATAAAAACATCGATCAGCAGTTTTTGTCTTACTTGAAAAAGCAGGATACACAGGATACGCGTTCGTTTTCTCTTTCAAATGCGCAGACCAAGGCCACGGGCGTATACCCATTGGCAGATATCGAGGTATTGTACCAGCAGATCAATGAATTTTCAACGTATACCGTTCCTACAAAGCTTATTCTGGAAGGTGTGAATTTTGACAATATTGTTTCTCAGCTTGAAGGTTACAGCACAACGGTGAGCAATGTTATCAAACAGCTGAATTCTGTAGGTTCGAGCCTGCAGGGCGGGTTGGATTCGTACAATGCCCAGAAGGAGGCCAGCGAGCAGCTTGATGCAGTGACCAAGACAACGGGCGAATATGCTGAGTCGTATAACAGGTTCAAAAATGCGATGGACTGCTTGATCGAGCATAAAAAAACAGAGCGGCCTGAAAATGAGGAAGAAGCGGCGCAGTGGGACGAACAGCTGAAAAATCTGCTTCAGGAAGCCAGTACAGCCAAGGATGATTATCAAAATCAAATCGACAAGGAACGGGATGGAATATCCAGCCTGGCTAAAAAATTCGATACGGCAGCAAGCAAGGAACGTAGTGCGTATGATACTCTTGTGGATGGAGTGACAACTGCCGTATCGACCAAGCAGGCAAGCGAAAAGGATGTTCTGAATAAAAACATTCAGGATAATAAAGGTGTGATAAAGGAAATCGACCGCCAGCTTGCTGCATTGGGTGACGATCCACAAGGAGAAAATCGGGAAGAAAAAAGACAGTTGAAAGCTTTGAGGGACCAGGTACAGGAGCGAATAAATGAGGACACGGACAGCATAAATAAGATTACAAATGAAACGACCAGCATGAAGGAAATTACAGATGAGCTGAAAACGGGTGATAACGCAAAGGATGTTCTGGAGGACTATAATTCAGAGGCATGCGTGGATTCGTTGAAGGGCCTGAACGAAGAAATGGAATTTCTGAAGGGGATGAACCTGGAAACCATGAATGCAGACAGTCTGGAAAATCTGGCCGGAAAGCTTCATCAGGTGGACTTGAGCAAGTTTTCAGACACGAGCAGTTACAAGGAACTCTGGAATAATGTGCGCCAGTCTGTGGGACAGGAGAGCATACAGGGGGTTCCGATGGATTTTATCGATGGCATTTTTGCTCTATTAAGTATTGACACACTCTACGACGAAGATCTGAACAGCAAAATAGATTTGAACTATTATGGAAAGCTTCCGAGTCAGAGAATTCGCTCTGCGCAAGAATACTCACTGGATTCGCCATTTGAAAAAGAAGACCAGAAAACAGCACAGGATAATCTGAATAAGATCGGACTTCCGATTTCGGAGGCGGACTCTGTAGAGCTGGATGGCGGCATCAACGTTGGCGAGCAGGCTGATGATGATGGAGAAGCAACGGGAAATCTGTTCAAAAAAATGATTCAAATGGTCAACCGGCTGAAAAAGAAAATGGAGGGATACAAAGCTGTTGTAGACAGCATGAGCAACCTTGCAAAAGGAAACAGCTGGGATAAAGTCCTTCTGATGGGATATCTGACTTATAGCGTTTCAAATCGTACAAACTACGATTCGGGAGTATCGTTGTCTGGTGCATCGTTTAGCGGAAGCGGAGGCTTGGCTCCCAAATATGAGGCGCAAAATGTCCGGGGTGAATTTCTGGTAAAAGAAGAAAACAAATACTCATTCTGCGGGGCAGAGATGGAATATCTGATGACCGGAAAGATGGGTGAATATGAAAATCAGGCAAGTGTTTTTGGTAAATTGGTCGCTCTTCAGAGTGTGATGAGCATCTGGGCAGTTGCAAATGATCCGTTTGTTGACGGCATGAAGATAGGCTGGTCAACGGCTGCCGCTGCAGTGCCTTATGCCGGACCCGCACTGAGTTTTGCGATGAAAATACTGACACCGGTCCTGTTCGCAATGGCAAATGGTACAGTGGATACACTTCTCCTGGTGAATGGAAACAAAGTCCAACTTTTTAAGACCGCAAAAGGAGTACATGTTAATCCCACTGGATTTGCCAGTGCTCTGGAGACGCTGATGAATTCCAAAATGTTTGACTCGAAAGATCAGGCAACATTTAAAAGTGTTAATGAAAAGATGCAGGCACGCAGGGATACATACAGCACATTCAAGGACGCAAAAGTTGATGAGAACGGCTTGATTATTCCATCTAATACGGCCACATCGTCAGGTGCTGACACATCGACCAGTATGGCGAATAAAAATACGGATGTATCTAAAAAATCGGAAAATAAGAAGCCATTTGATGCAAGCAACTACGGAAAAAGCCTGAATGAATTTAACTATACAGAGTTCATGTTTATTATGCTGATGGTATTTTATACCGGAAGTACAGATCAGCTTTTGAACCGCTTTGTGGACATTATTCAGATGGAGGAAACAAATCGAGCACTTACGACGAATAATACCCAGTATTCCCTGAAGGAGCAGCTGACGGGTACTAGAAAAAAGTTCGACGTGGATAAAGCGTATACCGCGGTTCGTGCGGAAGTGAATGGAAAATTTGTAAATGTATTGCCGGTTCCGACTTTATCAAAGGAGTCTGTATGGACTGCACATCGGATAATCTATCGAGGGTATTAAAATGAAAAAGATATTTTCTGGATTTAAGGATGAGCAGGATGGTGCGATTGCAATCGAAGCATGTATCTCACTTACATTATTTCTCATTGTAATGATTGCACTGTACAGTGTGATACAGGTGTTTACGGTTCAAAGCATGATCAGCCATGCTATGCAGGAAGCCTGTCAGAGCATGGCGCTGGAAAATTATAATCAGTCAATGTTCAAAACTGGAACGCTGCAGCAAATTCCCAGCAAAGTGTTTGATTGGATTTCAGGTGGACATCGAGAAAATTTCAGTACATCGGCGGATTTCTCTTGGAAAGGAATGTTTTCTTCATTGCAGTCGACAACAGAAATGGAACAGACGGAGACCAGCAATGCAAAAAAACGATTTGCTGCATATCTGAACGGTGGGACGGAAGACGCCGATGGGCTGTTGAAAAATTATGGCGTGGTGGGAGGTCTGGATGGAATTTCCTTTGCTGGCACAGAAAAATCTGGCACCGACATGACCATACAGGTTTCCTACAAGGTTCGTTTGCTCTTTTACATCGAGATGTTCCACTTCGGAGAATTTGAAAGTACACAAACAGTTTGCTGCAGACTCTGGAAATAAAACAGCGGAAAGGATGTCGCACTATGGAGGAATATACTGTTATCACACAGGGCAATGCAATCTATCTTGAGGGAAAACTTGGTGATGAAGAGCAGCTGGATGAGGTAGACCGAGGGATGCTGGTCTCGAACCAGATCTCCGGTTTTCTGCCGCTCAGTGTGCAATGGGTCAATGGAAACTGCCGTCTGCTGTACAACATTACGGGTCTGACGCCTCTGGAGCAGGCTGCAAGGATCCTGGAAAACGAGACCCGGCTGACCAACTTTTTCCTGTCGCTGTGCAAGGCGGAAAAAGAATGCGATGAATATCTGCTGAATCCGCGCAAGATCGATCTGGAACCGGGAGTTGTCTATCTGGATGCGGACGGAAAGGCATTTGTGCTGTACCGTCCGGTCGAGGCAGCAGGACAGAAGTATGACCCGATGGAGCTGACGCATTTCGTGTTTCGCCTCATTGGTCAGCAGATGCCTCAGGACAGCAGGATACTCAATGTCCTTTCCCGTCAGCTGCTGTATGGCGGAAGCTTTTCCTTTGCGGAACTTGAGCCGAAACTGAAAGAAAAACCGGTCATGGAAAAGCTCCCGGAGCCGGTGCAGGAGGAGACCCCGCGATACGAGGAAAGACATCCGATCCAGGCGAAGCCGTATGTCCCGCCGAAGCCCGTGATGGAACCGCCGAAAACGGAGATCCCCAAGCAGGAACCGGTAGTCCCGGAACCGGCACAGGACAATCCTTTTGCACAGAGCGGCAATCCTTTCGCAGAAGTCCAGCCCAAAAATGAAAAGCCGCAGAAGGAAAATAAAAAAGCAGAGAAGAAACCGGAGAAAAAGAGCGGCGGCCTGTTTGGCCTTTTTGGAGGAAAGAAGGACAAGAAGAAAGCAGGCAGCGAAGAACAGGAAAACCCCTTCCAGCAGAAAGAAGAACCCCCGCAGGCAGCACAAAAGGCCGAGATGCCTCGTGCGCAGCGCCCGGCCCCGGTCGCTGCGCCCATGCAGGCTCCGGCTGCCCCGAAAGCAGAAGCAGGCCGGACGGTGCTGCTGTCTGGCAGCGAGAACGGCGGGACCGCCAAAACGATGGTCATGGGGAGCGGCACGACAGGCGCCGGAGAGCTGTACCTTGTCCAGAAGGATACGAATCAGTACATCCATGTGACCCATACGAATTTCCATATCGGACGTGCGGAAAATATCGTGGATTATACAGTGCAGACAAGAAACCACTATCTGGGAAATGACCATGCCTATATTTTGCTGGATGGCGGAAATTATTATATCGTTGATAATAATACGCAGAATCATACATATCTGAATGAGCGGCGGCTGGAGCCTTCTAAGCCGACATTGTTCCATGCAGGCGACACAATCAGGATGGCAGATGTGGTGTTCAACGTGATAATGGGTTCCTGATATGGCATTACAGTTGGTACATATAACGGATAAAGGGGACGTCCGCTCATCGAATCAGGACAGCTTCTGTGCGAGGATATCGAGCTTTGGACAGGAAACGGTCGCGCTTCTGGCAGTGTGCGATGGAGTGGGCGGTCTGCAAGCTGGAGAACTTGCCAGCACGGGCGCAGTACGCTGCTTTGAAGACTGGTTTGAACAGCAACTTCCTCAGATCATGCAATCGGGGCTGACAGATACGATGGTATTCCTCTCATGGCATCAGATACTGGAAAATCTGCATAACGCGCTTTGTGAATACGCTGAAAGATCAGCGATGCAGTTCGGAACAACGGTGTCTGCGTTGCTGATATCTTCGGATAGGCTCTACTGGGTGCAGGTTGGTGACAGCAGAATTTACTTGGATGACGGTGCCGGAACGGAGCAACTGACGAAAGACCAGACGCTTGCGATGAGAGAGGTAGAGGCCGGAAGGCTTTCGCCAGAGGCAATGCAGACAGACCAGCGGAAGAATATTCTGCTACAGTGCCTTGGATATGGAAAAATGGAACCTGTGTTCCAGAGCGGACCACGCCCACAGAGGGGCGCTGTAGTGTTGTGCAGTGATGGATTCTGTCACTATTTGGCTGAGAAACAGATACATCGGCTTCTTACAGAAACAGAAACGAGAGAACAGTTGTGGCAGCAGATGCAGAAAACTGTGGAGTACTGCCGTGCTCATGGTGAAACGGACAACATCACGGCGCTGGTGCTGAAGTGGGACGGTCAGGAACAGAAACGCTCCGATTCTGCAGAATGGATTGAGGTGTGGGCGAGGCTTTCAGGAGAAGCGGCACCGGAGGAATATGACCGGGAACTAGGAGGAATCTTGTGAGCGAAACAATTACGCTTGGGTTTACGAACCCAGATTATGAAAATATTCATGTGCTGAATCGGCTGGGTGGCACAGGAGACGTGTTTGCAGCTCATAAAAAGGGCATGGATATTGATGTGGTAATCAAGCGTACACAAGTGCAGTATCATGACCGAATCAAGCAGGAAAATGAGTCTATAATTCTAAAAAGTTTAAAGCATCAGTATTTGCCAAGAATCTATGATGTGCTTTATGGGCAGGACGGTTGTATCTATACTGTAATGGATTACATCAAGGGTGAAAATCTGGAGCAGTATGTACTGAAAAATGGTCCGGTGACCCAAAAAGAGTGCTATCGCTGGGCGTGTCAACTCTGCGAGGCAGTCCAGTATCTACATCAGGAAACTAGCGAAAAACCGGCTATCATTCATTGTGATATTAAGCCGGGAAATATAATGATTACCCGCAGCGGAGACATCTGCCTGATTGATTTCAACACATCACTGATTTTTCGGCGGGATAAGAAGGCGGTCGCGGTGACGGATGGCTATGCTGCGCCAGAACAGTACAGCCCTGTGCAAAGCACCCCCAACGCAGCGATGCCACCGCAGAGAGAAGGCATCGAAGATGCGACCGTACCAATGGATGCAACGATGCCGATGGAGACCGCGCTTCAGAATGAGGCAACAGTCCTGATGGACGAGCAGTGGAAGCCATTGCAGCCCACAGAAAAAATGCCCGGCGGACAGGAAAGTAGCCTGCGGGGGGTGGATGCAGAGGGCGAATACGGTGCCATTTCGATGGCGACTGATATTTATGCCATCGGCGCAACGTTATATTTTGCTGTGACAGGGCATGCTCCGGAAAAATCACTGGATAAAGTAACGCCGCTGGAACAGTATAAGCCTAAGATAAGCCGCTCGATGCAGACCATTATCACCCGGGCGATGCAGAAACAGCAGGAAAAGCGGTTTCAACAGGCTGCGGAGATGCTGCGTGCGTTGAAGAACATTGACAAAATGGACCGAAACTACAAGGACTATCAGGTGCGTAAGCGGGTCATTGCGCTGGCACTTGCAGTCTGTTTTTCAGCAAGCGCATACAGCTGTTATTATGGCGTGACGCGAATGAGAAGTGAGCGGGAAAATCTCTATCTGCTGGACCTCGCACAGGCGGAACAGGCTGAGAAAACCGCGGACTATGGGACAGCGCAGACCCTTCTGCAGGGTGCTATCCAACGGCAGCCGGGACGGGCAGATGCCTATCTACAGCTGGCTGTGTTGATGTACCGCACCGGAGATTATCAGGGCGCTGTCGATCAGCTGGAAAGTGCAGTTTCTTCCGGAAATCTGAAGGAAAATGACATGGATGCTGTCACACGGGAAAAACTCCACTTCATCAAGGGAAACTGCTATATCGAATTGCAGGATTATGATAAGGCAGTACGAGAGTTACAACTCGCTGTTCAGCAACAAGGCGCAGAGCCAGAAAGCTATCGTAGTCTTGCAATCGCACTGGCTAATGCAGGAAAGCTGGAGGATGCCAAAAAGACTCTGGAAATCCTGCGGGAAAACGGCGCATCTTCGGGAGACTGCGATTTAGTCGCAGCGGAGATTATGTCACTGCAAAAGCAGTATTCTGAAGCACTTGACCTTTACCAGAAGGTGTTTGATGAGGTTGATGACATACAACTTCTGAGCCATGCATATCTGTCAGCGGCCAATGCGGCATTGAATATCGATGATTTCGTATATGCGGAGGAAATCCTGAAGCAAAGCTGTAAAGCATTGCCAGAAGGTCAGTCTGTGCTCGAAAGGGAGATGTTGGCAGATATTTCCCTACAGCAGGCTGTTACGGACAAGGAGCACTCAGAAAAGTATTATAAACAGGCAGAACAAAGGCTGAATGAGCTAGTGGAAAGTGGATACGCAACCATCTCGACAAAGCTAAATCTTGCAACAACGCTACAGGCACTGGATAAATACAGCGAGGCAAACAAGATTTTGCAGGAACTTTCAGAGCAGTATCCGGAAGACTACCGTTTCGATATGCAGAGAGCATACCTTCTTATTGACTGGCAGAATGCAAAGAGCGCTGAAAAGAGAAACTATTACGAGGCCGGAGCTTGCTATGATTCTGCTGTAGAAAAATACCGTCAAGCACAGGCCAATGGAACAGAAGATATGCAGATGGCTATATTGAATAATCTTATAGATCAGCTTCGTACAGGTGGATGGCTTAAGTAAAGGAAAGGGATAAAATGTCTACAGGACAGATTTTTTTCGTGGTCGGCATTGTAGGAATGCTTGCAACAGCTGTTGCGAGTGTTATCTCTGCCCGCATCCTGAGCAAACAGGAGAAGAAAATGAAGAAAGAAATTTGGAACGAGTATAAATAAAATATAAGGAAAAAAAACAATGACGAAAAAGGAAAAAAAGCTGATAGCAGTAATTGGGTTAGTAGTAATATTACTGACTGCCTGTGCTTCAAAAGCGGCGAACGCAACAGAAAAAATCGAGCTTGGCCAGAAATATCTGACGGAGGCAAACTATACTGAAGCTATTGCCGCATTTACCGAAGTGATAAAGATTGACCCATCTAACATCGAAGCCTACATGGGTCGTGCAGAAGCGTATAAGGGTTTGAAACAGTACGATGATGCAAAGGCAGACTATACAGAAGTCATAGGGAAAACCGATGAAATGCCGTATACACAGGCACAGGCATATATGGGCCGTGCAGAAGTGTACGAACTGACTGATGAGACGACCTCTGCCGAGAGCGATTACAGCGTGGCAATCGACCTGCTGGATGAAGATGATATTGGAATGAAGGAAAATATTGCGGATACCTTTATTCGGGAGCTGAAAATCAAGGTACTGCAGTTGCACGCAGAAATTTGCATAAGACTTGGATTGTATGATAAAGCACTGGATGACTACGCAATGTTAGCAGAGCTTGGTGTGGATATGACGGCGGAAAATCAGAAAGACTCTTCTGCACAGGACGAAAGTTCAGTTGGTGGAACATATGTATGGAACTATGCTGATGAAAACGGGGATGTTACAAAAATGCAACTGACTGTGCAAACTGGAAGCCGTCAAATGAACGCCATCGTCAACTATCCTTCTAATCTTGATGCGGAGGCTATAGCGGGCATAATTGCTGGCTATACATTAAAAAAAGAGTATCCAGAAATAGAAGAAGCGTATTTGGAATTTCAGAAAGCAGCAGAGGCTAATAGTAGATTGGCGGAGAGAATTGATGTAAATCATGTGACAGAGGCACAAATGCAAGAAGCAGAGGCATTGGCAGCACAATGGGAAGCACTCGAGTCGAAATACGGTAGCTATTTTCAGATATATGAGAACGAGATTCAGAAATGGGCGGGAGTTGATTGGAGACCCCAAATTATTGAAACCGTTTTTCTGAGTAATCCCGTTAGTCGTGTTGAAAAAACATCTGATACGCTTTATATTTATGTTCCAACTGGAACAAGATATACAAAAGCCATAATGGACTTTATATCTTATAGTGGAAAGTCAGAGTCGATCGATGCGACAGATATGGTAATGAAAGGGAAAAAAAATAATTTGTCTCAGCCAATTTATGAGTGGGACATGAGCAGCAATATGATTGGTTCGTTCAAAATTGAGTATCGAGAGGATAAATAAGAAAGGACTTCGGTTATGAAAAAGTGTAAAGAGATATTGATTGGTGTACTCCTCTTATCAATGGTCTTTTTTACGGCCTGTACCTCGAAAGCTGCAAAGGCAATGGAGAAGGTAGAACTTGGTCAGAAGTATTTGACCGAGCTGAACTATACGGAAGCTGTAGCATCCTTTACAGAAGCTATTGGTCTTGATCCGGAGAATATCTCAGCATATATGGGCCGTGCAGAAGCTTATGTGGTTTTGAAACAGTATGATGATGCAAAGACAGACTATACCACAGCTATCGAAAAGGCAGTGGAACAGCCCTACACACGTGCAGAAGCCTATGTGGGTCGTGCAGAAGTCAACAAGGTGACCAACGCAAATGAAGCTGCATTGTCAGATTATGAGTCAGCTCAAAATATTTTGGACTCTATTGACTGGAGTAAATTTAAAGAAATCACAGAGCAGATGCTTAAGGCATTACAAGAAAAAATAGAGAAAGCCTGCGAAGAACTGAGAGCCTTGCTGGGCCTTAATGAAAATGATGAGCCGCTGGACACAACTGCAATATTCCAGAATGCAATAGATGGGGTGGCGGCGGACGCTGAATATGCAGAAAACGAGCGTTATGTCATCGTGAACGATTATGATGGGGATGGAAAACAGGAAGCCTTTGGATTTTTGGGAATCCGGAATGACGAATACCAGACATGGGAGTCGGTGAAGCTTTACTACCTGAAATCGGATGGTTCGGTCGAAGAAATTGCTCTGAATGGAGATGTAACGGGCGGACCGGCAAAGGTATCTGGGGCCGAACAGATGGATTTTTCAGAGAGCTTTATTACGCTGGGCAATAAAACTTTTTTGGACTTTGAAATCGGATATTCGGCGAGCGAACCAACGACTGTATTGTTTGGTGTAAATGATGGAAATTATACATCGACTTCAGTGTACGGCTATTTTCCGGAAAAGGTCGATGAAAACCACATTGCGACCTCGGATTTGGATTATCGGGTTGTCTACAAAGAAGAAAACGGTATTTTTACTGAGACAATGAGAATGCCGGGAGAGGATTACGAATATCGGTTTGCTTCAAAGGAAGAATACCTGAATAGTATGCTGACGGAAGAACAGCTGAAGGATATGGCAAGAGGTCTGGGAGTACCAGAAGACCTTGATGTGAGGTACATTCAAGGTGAAAGAAGCTACTGGGAGGCTGGAGAATGCTGGGAAATCTATGTGTTGGTCTGTACTGGTAACAAATGCATAGCCTCCTGTAGCATTAATCCGGACAATGGGGAATGGACGCGAAATACTGCTATGTATGATCCAGATCATGCATGGGAGGTAAACTGCTGAGAAGATTGCGATTTCAAATGTTATGCTTAAGTATGAATTGGTTGTCTCTCATATATGCTATATGCTTTGAGCACATACATCTGTACTGTTCATTGAAGCGGCAAACCTGCTAACGAGTGTCAATAGCCTGAACAAAAAAACATCAAAAATTT
>ERZ1031746.211-NODE-211-length-22723-cov-6.317672_pt1 | contig 22723 bp, 15 predicted proteins | sample MGYA00518171_ERZ1031746 | MGnify/ENA primary metagenome ERZ1031746 (study PRJEB33719, sample SAMN04261238) | wastewater metagenome | biome: rural village; feature: human; material: feces | host: Homo sapiens | place: El Salvador | collected 2013-01-07 ...
GAAAAAAAGAAGAAAATAAAAAAATAAAAAGGAAAGAGAAGAGTTTTGTCGAATATATATAATAGAGTATTCTTTAAACATTAAGCGGAGGCACTCATGTACTACTCAGAAGAAGTGATAGAAGAAGTAAGATCAAGGAATGATATTGTAGATGTGATTTCCGGATATGTCCGGCTGCAGAAGAAAGGCAGCTCTTATTTTGGATTATGTCCGTTCCATAATGAGAAATCACCGTCTTTTTCTGTGAGCAGACAGAAGCAGATGTATTACTGCTTTGGATGTGGGGCGGGAGGGAATGTTTTTACATTTCTTATGGAATATGAGAATTTTTCTTTTGTAGAAGCAGTGAAGTTTCTGGCGGACAGAGCAGGAATCGAACTTCCGGAGATGGAATACTCGAAAGAAGCGAAGGAAAAAGCAGATTTAAAGTCTACGATTCTTGAGATGAATAAGCTGGCTGCAAAGTATTTCTACGTACAGCTGAAATCAGAGCGTGGAAGTCAGGCCTACAGTTATCTTAAGAACCGTGAACTCTCAGATGAGACGATCACAGCGTTTGGACTGGGATTTTCGAACAAATACAGTGATGATCTGTATAAGTATCTGAGAGAGAAGGGATACAGTGAAGACCTGATTCGACAGGCCGGACTGATCAACACGGATGAACGTCAGGGTGTGTACGACAAGTTTTGGAATCGTGTGATGTTTCCAATTATGGATGTCAATAACCGTGTGATCGGATTTGGTGGCCGTGTGATGGGAGATGGGAAACCGAAATATCTGAATTCACCGGAGACAGTCGTTTTTGATAAGAGCCGGAATCTTTATGGTCTGAACCGTGCCAGAACATCAAGAAAGCCATACTTTCTTCTTTGCGAAGGATATATGGATGTGATCTCTCTCCATCAGTCCGGATTTACGAATGCGGTAGCTTCATTGGGGACTGCATTGACAGCAGGGCATGCAGCTCTGATCAAGCGTTATGTTCAGGAAGTTTATTTGACTTATGACAGTGATGAAGCCGGTACAAGAGCAGCACTTCGCGCAGTGCCGATCTTGCGGGAGGCCGGGATTTCTGCTAAAGTTGTAAGGATGGATCCATATAAAGATCCGGATGAATTCATTAAGAACCTTGGAGCAGAAGAATATGAGAAGCGGATCCATGCGGCGCGTAATGGATTCATGTTCAGCCTGGAGATGTTGGAGAAACAATATGATATGAATTCTCCCGAAGGCAAGACAGATTTCTTCAAGGAAGTGTCGAGGAGACTGCTTGAATTCGAAGATGAGCTGGAGCGTAACAACTATATCGAAGCTGTTGCAACAGCATACCGGGTCAGCCGGGAAAGCCTGGAGAAGATGGTCGCAAAGATGGCTGTGAATGCCGGAATGGCGAGACCGGTCGCAAGACCGAAACGGGCAGAGGGATCTGAGAAGAAGCAAAAGGAAGACGGAATCCTTACTTCACAGAAAGCATTGTTGACCTGGATGATCGATGATGACAGGCTCTTTGATCAGATTAGTCAGTACATAAGCCCGGGTGATTTTACAGAAAGTCTGTATCGGACGGTTGCAGAACTTTTATATGAGCAGAGAAAGCAGGGAGCCTTGAATCCTGCGAAGATCCTGAATCATTTCACAGAGGAAGAAGATCACAGAGAAGCAGCCTCTTTGTTTAACACAAGAATCAAAGAGCTGAGGACAAAGGAAGAGAGAGAACAGGCTTTACAGGAGACGATCCTGCGGGTGAAGAGTTATAGCATTGAGCATCAGACAATGAATCTCGACCCGACAGATATGCGGGGGTTACAGCATTTGATGGAAGAGAAACGGAAGCTGGAGAACCTGAAGAATTTGAATATTACAATTCAATAAGGATAAAATAAAACAAGACAGGCTGCGGATGCGCGCAGCGAAGGAAGGAAGAACACATGGACGATATTACACAGAAATTTCTTGAGAGATTGAAAGACCTGGTTGCACTTGGTAAAAAGAAAAAGAGCATACTGGATGTCCAGGAGATCAATGATTTTTTCAATGATATGGAACTCAATGCAGATCAGATGGAGAAGGTATTTGATTACCTTGAGGCAAATAACATTGATGTGCTGCGTATTAGCGGAGATACACCGGATGAGGTGGATGTAGATCTGGATGACATTATCATATCTGAGGAAGACGACGTGGATATGGAGAATATCGACCTGTCAGTTCCGGAAGGCGTGAGTATTGAAGATCCGGTCCGTATGTATTTAAAAGAGATCGGTAAGGTACCTCTTCTGAGTGCAGAACGTGAGATTGAGCTTGCACAGAGAATGGAAGAAGGCGATGAGGAAGCCAAGAAAGAGCTTGCAGAAGCGAACTTAAGACTTGTAGTCAGCATTGCAAAGAGATATGTTGGAAGAGGCATGTTATTCCTTGATCTGATCCAGGAGGGTAACCTCGGTCTGATCAAAGCAGTTGAAAAGTTTGATTATCACAAGGGATATAAGTTCAGTACTTATGCTACATGGTGGATTCGTCAGGCGATCACAAGAGCGATTGCGGATCAGGCAAGAACAATCCGTATCCCGGTTCATATGGTTGAGACGATCAACAAGCTGATCCGTGTATCCAGACAGCTTCTTCAGGAACTGGGAAGAGAACCGCTTCCGGAAGAGATTGCCAAGGAGATGGATATGCCGGTAGAACGTGTACGTGAGATCCTGAAGATTTCACAGGAACCGGTTTCTCTTGAGACACCGATCGGTGAAGAGGAAGACAGCCACCTCGGAGACTTTATCCAGGATGATAATGTACCGGTTCCGGCCGAGGCAGCTGCACAGACACTTCTGAAAGAGCAGCTGGATGAAGTGCTGGATACATTGACAGAGAGAGAGCAGAAAGTCCTCCGTCTTCGTTTCGGAATGAATGACGGAAGAGCACGTACACTTGAAGAGGTTGGACGAGAGTTTGATGTAACAAGAGAGCGTATCCGTCAGATCGAGGCGAAAGCACTCCGTAAGCTCCGTCACCCAAGCAGAAGCAGAAAACTGAGGGATTATCTGGATTAATGATGGAATTATCGAAAAGATTACAGGCGGTCGCAGATCTTGTGACCGCCCATTATAAATTAGCGGACATTGGAACGGATCATGCATATATTCCGATTTATCTGACACAGCAGAAGAAGATTACAGAAGCAGTTGCACTTGATGTCAATGAAGGACCACTGCAGCGAGCAGAGGAACATATCCGCGAGAATGGACTTGAAGCAGAGATAGAGACGAGACTTTCCAATGGATTTCAGGCATTACAGCCGGGAGAAGTCCAGTCTGCGGTCATCGCAGGAATGGGCGGCGGACTTGTGATCCGGATCCTGACAGAAGGAGAGGAAGTGGTGCGAAAGCTTGAGGAGTGTATCCTTCAGCCACAGTCAGAGATTGAGAAAGTGCGGGCATTTCTTCTTGAGAAGGGATATGAATTTCTGGAAGAAGATATGGTCTGTGAAGATGGAAAATATTATCCTATGATGAAGGTAAGACCACCGGTAGCTGATACAGCAGGCGAAGATACAGAAGTAAAGTGCTGGGATACGGTTCAGTTAAAATATGGAAAGCTTTTGCTGGAGAAACAACATCCGGTACTCAGAGAGTATCTGGAAAGAGAGATACGCATTTATCAAAGTATTTTAGAAGGATTGAAAGCGAAAGATTCTGACCGGATCCGTCAGAGAAAAGAAGAATTGGAACAGGAACTTGTAGAAGCAGAGAAAGGGATGAAATATTATGCAGTGTAAAGAGATTATACAGGTAATAGAGGCAACATTCCCGCGAACAGCAGCTTTGGGATTTGACAATGTAGGACTGCTTGCAGGACGTTCAGAGAAAGAGGTGTCCAGAATTTATCTGGCACTGGATGCAACAGATGTTGTGATCGACCGTGCAATCAAGGAAGGCGCGGACATGCTGATCACACATCACCCGCTTTTATTCTCAGCAGTAAAGAAAGTGACGGATGAAGATTTTATTACAAGAAGAATTGTGAAGCTGATCCAGAATGACATTTCCTATTATGCAATGCATACGAATTATGATGTGCTTGGTATGGCAGAACTGTCCGGAAAGATCATGGATCTTCAGAATGGGGAAGTGTTAGATGTTACCTATACAGATGAAGAAGGGAATCCAGAAGGAATCGGAAGAATCGGTAATCTGGAGAAAGATATGACATTGGAAGAGTGCTGTGTCTACGTGAAACACAGACTTGAACTTGGAAGTCTGAAAGTATTTGGAGATATGCAGAAGAAGGTACATCGTCTTGCAATTTCTCCGGGATCAGGAAAGAGCTCGATTGCAGTTGCTCTCGAGAAGGGGGCAGATGTTCTTGTAACAGGAGATATCGGTCATCATGATGGAATTGATGCAGTGGAGCAGGGGCTTGCAGTGATTGATGCAGGACATTATGGCACAGAATATATTTTTATTGAAGATATGAAGCAGTTCTTCGAGAAGAAGCTTCCGGTGCTGGATGTACTTACAGATCCAATCGAGCATCCATTCCAGATCATATAATCAGAAGTGAACGCATAATAATGTTCAGCAGGGCAGTTGTGAGCGGGAAGCAGTTTACAAAGACAGTGGAGGTGGCTGAGGAGTTGGAAAGTCAGAAATGTAAGGTTACGATAAGCGGAAAAGAGTATCTTTATGAGAAGGGGACGTCTTATCAGGAGATCGCGAAGGATTTTCAGAAAGAGTATAAACATCAGATCGCACTTGTGATGCTGGATGGACATCGTCTGCAAGAACTTAGAAAACAGGTTTCCGGAGACTGTACGCTGCAATTTATTACAACACAGGATACGGCGGGGTATGACACGTATCGAAGAAGTGTCTGCTTTCTTTTTATTAAGGCAGTACACGATGTGATTGGCCATGAGTGTCCGCAGCAGGTGCGTGTACGGATTCATTTTTCATTAGGTGCAGGATTTTACTGTACGGTGGAAGGAATCGATCATGTGGGAATGGAATTCCAATGGAAAGTTGAAGAACGCATGTATGAACTTGTACAGCAGAGACTTCCGATCACAAAAGAGTTGATCCATACAGAAGAGGCAGTGGAATTATTCCATCGATATGGGATGTTTGATAAAGAACGTCTGTTCCGGTATCGGAGAAGTTCCCACGTGAACCTGTATGCCATGAATGAATTCCGTGACTATTATTATGGTTATATGATGCCGGATACAGGAGATTTGAAGTATTTTGCATTGTATCTGTATCAGGGTGGAATCGTACTTCAGATGCCGCTGAAAGACGAACCGGAGAAAGTGCCTTTATTTGTGCCAAAGGATAAGCTGTTTCGTGTACTCAGTGAGTCTGTGAGATGGGGAGACCAGCAGGGGATTGATACCGTCGGTGCGCTCAATGACATGATCACGCAGGATGATATGCGAGAGATTGTTCTTGTCCAGGAGGCATTCCAGGAGCGCAAGATCGGAGAGATCGCAAAGCAGATCGCAGATCGTCCGGGGGTAAAGTTTGTTCTGATCGCAGGACCTTCCTCTTCCGGCAAGACAACATTTTCACATCGCTTATCCATTCAGCTCAGAGTGAACGGGCTTCATCCACATCCGATTTCTGTAGATAATTATTTCGTAGATCGGGAGAAAACACCGAAAGACGAGGATGGAAATTATAACTTCGAATGCATTGAAGCAATCGATGTGGAAAAGTTCAATGAGGACATGAGCAATCTGCTGGCAGGCGAGGAAGTCTATCTTCCGGTTTTTGACTTTAAGACCGGTAAACGGAATTTTGAAACAAAGCCAAAGAAACTCGGTGAAAATGATATCCTTGTAATCGAAGGAATCCATTGCCTGAATCCGAAGCTGACAGAACAGTTATGTGATGACCGGAAATTCAGGATCTATATCAGTGCATTAACACAGCTGAATATTGATGAGCATAACCGGATTCCGTCTACAGACGGACGTTTGATCCGAAGACTTGTCAGGGATGCAAGAACAAGAGGGGCATCGGCGACGAAAACCATCTCAATGTGGCCGTCAGTGAGAAGAGGAGAAGAGAAGAATATTTTCCCATATCAGGAATATGCAGATGTGATGTTTAACTCTTCCCTGATCTATGAACTGGCAGTGTTGAAACAGTATGTGGAGCCGTTGCTTCTTGGCATAAGCAAAGACTCTCCGGAATATGTTGAAGCAAAGCGGTTGTTGAAATTCCTGGATTATTTCGTAGGAATCGGAAATGACAATGTGCCAACGAATTCACTTTTGAGAGAATTTATTGGCGGTGGATGTTTCCATGTCTAATGCAATAGAAAGATAGAAGAAAGAGGATACATAGAAAACTTGTATGTGACAAGAATTTCTATGTATCCTCTTTGCATTAAGATACCTCTTTGTTGATCATATCCTGCAATAAGCAGAAATATACAATATCTAATCCTAAAATCGAGAGAACCAGGTAGAGAATAGAAGAATTCCCCTGTATTCCTCTGATGCGGTCACAGCGTTCTCCCATCTTATAAGCCCAGTAAATACCATAGATTCCACAGGTGATCAAAGAAAATAGGAATACCATGCCTCCGCTTGTTGCCTGTGGCTCTCCGGCCAGCTGATTCACCTCATCATTCAGCTTGATCATCCAGTAGATACTGTAGATGCCGCAGGTGAGAAAAGAAAAAACAATTGCAAGTACAAGATTACGTGGCATAATGCCTGCAGTTGACCCGTTCCGGTAATAATTGTTCTGATTATAGTTGTTCTGGTAATATGCATTCTGCTGGAACTGGCTTTCCTGCTGCTTTTGATTCTCCTGTGTATGAGCATTATCATTAGGAGTGGGAAGCGGAGCACCACATTCCTGACAGAAAGAAGCACTGTCTTCGCAGAGTGAATTACATTTTGGACAGATTTTCATAGAAGATTCTCCTTTGCATGAATTAGTTCGAAAAATGTCAGAAGTTGACAAGATTCTTCTGAAAAGTATCGTAGCATAAAAAGATACAAGTTACAAGAAATGCAGCCAAGTTTTAGGATATCTTAAGATATTCGATAGAAATAAACCTGGAATATGCATAATATTCTTCCTTTTTCTTTCAAAAAGTTTGTGGTAGAATAGTAATGTTTCTGAAAACAAAACATGAGGAGATGAAAGTATGCCAGTATTTGACTTTAACAGTGCACCGGAAGATAAGAAAGAAGTTCAGTGTACTTATACAACATTTTGTTCCAACGAAGACCATGCGACACCGGAGTGTCCGATTCTTGTTCTGGATAACCAGAACCGGAAGTGGAATCATCATTCCTGCGGTGTATTTACCAATCAGAATAAGCAGACCGCATTTGAGTTTGATGAAAAGGACGGAACATGCAGCGCAGATATCCTGAAAGTGGATGCACGTTTTGTCAGCCTTTTAAAATGGCTTGGAGAAAATCATATTAATGTACGTCTTTCCGGAGAAAATAAGCCGGATGGTTATGCCGTTTACAGAATCCGTGAGATCGCATTTGGAGGCGGAACAAAATTATCTGCTGAGGACGGCTTCCTTCAGTTTATGATCGAGCGGCTGTTTGCAAGTGATGCGCCAAAAGAAAAGATCAATGATGACGAGCAGGAAGAGTCCGGAGATGACATGAAGCTTACAAGTATTCAGAGTATTACAGACTTTATGACGTGCGCAGGACGTACACTTCCGGATAACATTCGTCTGTGGGCAAGAAGAAATCTTGCAGTTGCACGCTCTCACGAGGTCTCTCAGGAAGAGCGCCGTCATGCACAGAGAGCACTATCTATTATGATGAATATTCAGTGGAAGAGTAATTACTTTGAAGCAATCGATCCGGATGAAGCGAGAAGAATTCTGGATGAAGAGCTGTATGGAATGGAGAAAGTAAAGCAGAGAATCATAGAGACAATCATTCAGATCAACCGTACACACACACTTCCGGCGTACGGACTTCTGCTTGTCGGACCGGCAGGAACAGGTAAATCCCAGATTGCTTATGCCGTTGCAAGAATCCTTAAACTTCCTTGGACAACACTGGATATGAGTTCCATTAACGATCCGGAACAGCTGACAGGAAGTTCAAGAATCTATTCAAACGCAAAGCCAGGTATTATCATGGAAGCATTCTCCATGGCAGGGGAATCCAATCTGGTATTCATTATTAATGAGCTGGATAAGGCGGCATCCGGAAAGGGAAACGGAAACCCGGCAGATGTTTTACTTACACTGCTGGACAACCTTGGATTTACAGACAATTACATGGAGTGTATGATTCCTACCGTTGGTGTATATCCAATCGCTACAGCGAATGACAAGGATCAGATCAGTGCACCGCTCATGTCCCGTTTCGCTGTCATTGATATCCCGGATTATACACCGGAAGAGAAGAAAGTAATCTTCTCCAAATTCGCACTTCCGAAGGTGCTGAAACGCATGAGCCTGAAGGCAGAAGAGTGCATTATGACAGAAGAGGCACTCAATGAAGTGATTGAACTGTACTCCAATACATCAGGAATCCGAGATCTGGAACAGGCAGCAGAACACATCGCAGCGAATGCGCTGTATCAGATTGAAGTGAATCATGTGGAGAAAGTTGAGTTTGATGCAGAGATGGTAAGAGAACTGCTTGGATAGAGTTGGGCTTCGCCCTCGATCTGAAAAAAATGAGCTCTGGAAAGTTTTGTTTTGGCTTTCCAAAGCTCATTTTTTCAATTCCTACTGTCTATAATATTGCAGGAACTCCCCAATCTTACCAACCGCCTCTTTCAGCACTTCAATACGCGGCAGATAAACCACACGGAAATGATCCGGCTGATGCCAGTTAAATCCACTTCCCTGAACGATCAGGATCTTCTTGTCACGAAGCAGATCAAGAGCAAATTTCTCATCATTCACGATATTGAACTTCTTCGTATCAATCTTCGGGAACATATAAAATGCAGCCTGCGGTTTTACTGCGCTGATTCCCGGAATATCCGTCAGGGCCTTGTAAACATATTCACGCTGCTCGTAAATACGTCCACCCGGAACAATATAATCATTTACACTCTGATGTCCGCCGAGAGCTGTCTGTACAATGGACTGTGCCGGAACATTAGAGCAAAGACGCATGTTGGAAAGCATCTTGATTCCTTCAATATAGTCTCTTGCAATATTTTTATTTCCACTTAAGATCATCCATCCGATACGGAATCCGGCGATCATATGGGACTTGGACAGTCCGCTGAATGTCACGCAGAACAGATCCGGTGCGAGAGAAGCAATAGAAACATGCTCTTTTCCATCCATAACAAGACGGTCATAAATCTCATCAGAGAAAATGATCAGCTGGTGTTCTCTTGCGAGGTCTACAATCTGCTGCAGTACTTCCTTCGGATAAAGAGCACCGGTCGGATTGTTTGGATTGATGATAACGATCGCTTTTGTACGGTCATTGATCTTCTTACGCATATCTTCGATATCCGGATACCAGTCAGACTGCTCATCACAGATATAGTGCACAGGCTTTCCACCGGCAAGTGTAGCACAAGCTGTCCAGAGCGGATAATCCGGAGACGGGATAAGAATCTCATCCCCTGTATCCAAAAGAGCAGACATGGTAAGATTGATCAGTTCACTGACACCATTTCCTGTGTAAATATCGCTCATCGTTACATTCGGCAGGTGCTTTAACTGGGCATACTGCATGATCGCTTTTCGCGCAGAGAACAGACCGGCAGAAGCAGAGTAGCCTTCGCAGTCAGAAAGCTGACGGCTCATGTCATAGATCACCTCATCCGGTGTACGGAAGCCAAACGGAGCCGGATTTCCGATATTAAGCTTCAGTACATGAGTCCCCATCTCTTCCATTCTGGCAGCCTCATCAACAACCGGACCTCTCACATCATATAATACATTATTTAACTTGGATGATTTCTTGAATTCTCTCACTTTCATACCTCCTGAATTATCTGCGGATGTCTGTATCTTATCAACATCTGACAGTGTGGAATCATTATCATTATTATTGTTTAACCAGTCAGGATCAACCTGCAGGGCATCTGCCAGAAAATGTAAGATGTCGGTACGCGGGATTGTCTTCCCACTGACATACTGGCTGACATGACTTTTCCCAAGCTTGATCCCTTTCTGCTGGGCAAGACGAACAAGATCAACCTGCTTCAGGCCTTGCTCGTTCATAGCGGCTTTTAATCTGTCTGCAAAGGTTTCCATAAAGCTCCTTTCTGGGGGCATCCTTCCGGTGGTCAGACCCCCATTAATAAAGTATTAACAAAATACAAAGTTCAATTTAAAATCTGCTTCAATACGAAAAACTCTAAAAAGTTCAATTTAAAAGTTCAAAACTTTAGTCAGAGTATACCACGATAAATGAAAAAGTTCAATAAAAAAATTACTGTTATAGAAAATCCGCAAAATCACGGTATCATTAAGAAAATATGATATACTAAAAGTGTTTATTACAGCAAGTGGAGGAACTTCATATTCATATTATAAACACAAAGTACAAAGAACGAAGGGAAACGGGAAAATGATTCTTGAAAATGAAAAAATAAAACAGGCATTGGAATATATAAAGGAAGAAGATCCGGCAACGACTCAGGACACGCTCAATATGTGTCAGATCCCCGCACCTTCTTATAAGGAAGAGAAAAAAGCGAAGTATATCCGGGAGCGGTTCCGGGAGATCGGGCTTAGGGATGTCAGGATTGACGCGGTTGGAAATGTGCTTGGTATCTGGCCGGGAACAGGTGAAGGACCAAGTGTAATGCTTGCAGCACACACAGACACAGTATTCCCGGAAGGGACAGATCTGACGATAAGAAAAGAAGGAAATCGTTATTATTGTCCCGGCATTAACGATGACACACATGCAGTGGCGGAGATGATCGCAGTAGCGAAAGCAATGATCCATGCAGATCTTCACACAAAAGGGGACTTGATCTTCTGTGCAAATGTGTGCGAAGAGGGACTTGGAGATCTAAGGGGCGTGAAGTATCTGTTCGGATACGACAACAAAGCTTCAGAAGAATGTCCAGAGGTAGATGCATTTGTCTCGATTGATAACCAGTATACGGGCGGGGTGATCTATACGGCAACAGGAAGTCACCGTTATGAGGTGACATTTACCGGAAGAGGTGGTCACAGTTTCCAGAACTTTGGCATTCCTAATCCAATCCATGCAATGGGACGAGCCATCGCACAGATCGCAGAATTCCAGGTTCCGGATGAGCCGAAGACAACATTTAACGTAGGCGTGATCCAGGGAGGAACTTCTGTAAATACAATTTCAGGTTCTGCATCCATGCTGGTAGACCTCCGTTCGGACAGCGAAGAAGAGCTGAACCGATTGGACAAAGAACTTCATAAAGTGATCAGACAGGCAGTGGAAGAAGAAAATGCAAGATGGGATGCTTCAAAGCCGCAGATCAAAGTGCAGATTGAAGGACGCGGTGTGAGACCGGCGGGGGCACAGCCAAAGGACTGTGCAATCGTGAAAGCAGCATTCCGGGCGGCAGAACTGCTGGGGATTGAACCGGAGTATCGGTATGAGAGCAGTACGGATGCGAATATCCCAATCAGTATGGGAATCCCGGCAATTACTGTTGGAAGAGGTGGAGAAGAAGACGGAATCCATACCCTTCAGGAATGGTACGAGCCAAAAGAAGCATGGCTTGGACCACAGAGAGATTTGCTTCTGATGATTCTGCTTGCCGGGGCAGAAGGAGTATGTGAGCCGGCTATAGAAAAAAGATAAAAAATCTTAAGAAAATATCAATGTCTTTTTAGGCACATTTCCTGTATACTGATGGTATGAGAGAATATTTTGTGCAGATTGTACCGGATGTCCCGGAGATTTTATCTTTTGCACAAAAAGAAGTAAAAATAAAATAAAGCAGGAGGGCAAAAGATGCGGGGAATCAGAAAGCAGTCATCCGACACACAGAGCTCCAGTCAGCCGAAAGAAAAAAGAAGATTGGATACAAAACAGAAAAAAGGAATGTTGATCGGCGGAGGTATCTTCCTTGTGGCAGTGATCGCCCTGATTCTTGTGAAGAATCTGACAGGTGGAGGTGGAGCAGATGGAGAGAATGTTCTCTATGCGGATTCCGTCGGAATGATCACAGGGACAGGACTTGGGACACAGAACCGGTTTACAGGAGTGGTTGAAGCACAGGATACGTTGAAACTGACACTGGCAGACAATCAGAAGGTAAAACAGATCTTTGTTGAAAAAGGGCAGGAAGTAGAGCCTGGAACAAAGCTGTTTGAATACGATACAGAAGAGCTTGCCATGACATTAGATCAGGGAAAACTGGAGCTTGAGAAGATCACGAACAACATCAGCAGCCTGAATTCACAGATCGCGACACTTACAACGGAGAAGAAGAGTGCACCGGCCAGCGAACAGCTGTCCTATACGACACAGATCCAGGAACTTCAGATGGAGATCAAGCAGGAAGAGTACAATTATAAAGTAAAAGAGCTGGAAGTAAACCGTACACAGAAGAGCCTGGAACAGTCTACAGTAACTTCTACAGTTGCCGGAATTGTACAGGAGATCAACGAACAGCAGGGAACAGACCCTTCTACAGGGGAGTCCAAACCGTTTATGAGTATCCTTTCTACAGGAAAATACAGAATCAAAGGAAAGATCAGCGAGCAGAACATCGGAGATCTGACACCGGGCACACAGGTGACGATCCGCTCCAGAGTGAATGAAGATGAGATCTGGACAGGTACAGTAGATAACGTAGACACAGAGAAGCCGGAGAACAGTTCCCAGGATTCTATGAGTTATGGTTCTGAGAACAGCGATAATCAGGCAACAAAGTATCCATTCTATGTCACATTGGATACAATAGATGGATTGATGCTCGGACAGCATGTCTATATCGAGACAAGTACTTCACTGGAAGCAGACAAAATGTGGCTGATGCGTGACTACATTGTAGACGCAGATTCAGATCATCCATATGTATGGGTAGCAGGAGATAATGACAAGCTGGAGAAGCGTTCTGTTACACTCGGAGAGACGAACGAAGATATGGGAACCTGTGAGATCGTAGACGGACTGAAAGCTTCTGATTACATTGTATGGCCAAGCGAGGAGTGCAAAAAAGGTGCAGCTGTTGTGAAGAACGATTCAGGTACATCAGGCAGTACTTCAGATATGTCAGGAGCCGAGGGCGGTTACGAAGAACCTGTAGAAGAGAATGCAATGCAGGAAGGAGTTCCGGGAACGGAGGAGAGTGTGGATGAATAAAAAGAAAATAATTAAGATCGGCATTCCTGTGGCAGCAGGCTGTATCGTTCTTGCACTTGGAATCGGTTTCGCAGTGAAGAACAGCGGAAAGGCTGTTAAAGTAGCTCCTGTCAGCAGTGTGAATTCCGGCGGCTGGTACGATAATAGCGGGATTGCAAGTTACGGAACCGTCACAACGAACCAGAAGCAGGACATTTACGTGGATGATACTATGCCGATCACACAGGTTTACGTGAAAGCCGGGGATACGGTGAAAGTTGGAGACCGTCTTGTGGCATATGACACGACACTTTCTTCCCTGGAGCTTGAGATGAAAGAAATGCAGATTCAGGGGATTGACCTGAACATTCAGAACCTGCAGAAAGAGATCACCCAGCTCAAGGGGACGAAGACCGCGAAGGCAGATACAGGGGCATCCGTCGTGCAGACAAGCGCAGATGGAGAACAGCAGCCAACTGTACAGAAGATGAGTGCTGTAAAGACAACCGTTCTTAATACATCAAAAGAGGATGAGAATAAAAAACCGGATGGCGATACCTCGAAAGATGATACGACAAAAGATGACAACACAAAAGACGATGCTTCGAAAGATGATAATGCGAAGGATGACACATCCAAAGATGATAATAAAAAAGACGATGTACCGTCTTCCGCAATTGAGCGTCCATTCCCTGAAGCATTAAAGGGAAAAGAGGTTTACAGTGAGATTACATTAGATTCTGTTCCTTATAATAAAGAAGACGCAGACGGAACAATGGAAAAACCATATCGTTATCTTTGTGCACCGGGGGCAGCCGTAAATGCACCGTTTATGCTCAAAGTATTAAAAGAGGGTCAAGTGTGTGCCTTTGATGTAATAGATAACGCAGAAGCGCCGACAAAATTCTTATCCTGTTGGATCCTCGATGGAAAAACAGGACAGGTAGTCATACCGGATCCACAACCAACTCCAGACCCGGAGCCGACTCCAAATCCAGAGCCAACTCCGGAACCAGAGCCAATTCCGGAACCAGAACCAACTCCGGAACCGGATATTTCAGAAGATCCGGTTATCCCAGACACCCCGGCCCTCCCGTCAAAGGAAGAAGTGACGAAGCAAATCAAGGAGAAAGAGCAGAAGATCAAAGATCTGGGTCTTTCCAGGAGATCCGCTGAACTGGAACTGAAAAAGCTGAAGAAAAAGGTCGGGGACGGCGTGATTAAAAGTACGGTAGAAGGTGTAGTCAAAGAAGCGACTGACGAAGCGTCTGCAAAGAATGAGAACAAACCGGTTGTCAGCGTTGTCGGAGAAGAAGGTTTCTATGTGACCGGAAGAGTCGGAGAGACAATGCTTGATCAGATCAAAGAAGGAATGACTGCGACTGTAATGTCCTGGCAGTCGGGAGAATCCTACGAAGCGACAGTTACAGGTGTTGGCAACTCACCGGTAAGCGATTATTCCACAGGAGAGAACCAGAATCAGTCCTTCTATCCGTTCACGCTCGTGATCCACGGAGACGCAAATCTCTCGAATGGTGAGTCTGTGAATCTGTCGATGAATGGAATTGCAGCAGGTAGTGATGGATCGATCTATCTTGAAAAAATGTTTGTCCGCGAGGAAGGAAACCGCTATTATGTCTACAAGCGGGGCGATAACGGCAGATTAACAAAACAGTATGTAGAGGTTGGCAAAAATATGTACAATTCACTGGAGATCACCTCCGGCCTCACAATGGACGACCTGATCGCGTTCCCTTACGGCAGAGATGTCAAAGAAGGCGCAAAGACACAGGAAGCAGATACCCTGTACGACTATTATTAAGAAGACTGAACAGTATCAAAATGAAAGAGAGTGAGGTGCCATTATGTTAGAAGACATCAGACTGGCGTTTCAGGGAATCTGGAATCATAAATTAAGATCTGCGCTCACAATGCTCGGAATCATCATAGGAATCGGTTCCATTATAGCAATTGTGTCCACAATCAAAGGAACGAATGAACAGATTAAGAAGAATCTGGTCGGTGCAGGAAATGACGCGGTAAATGTACAGCTCTATCAGGGTGACTGGCCGATCGATCTGCAGTATCAGTCACTCCCGGACGGAGTGCCGGAGATCTCAGACGAGACACTGCAGGAGGTCGTTGAACTCCCGGAAGTGGAGACAGCGTCTTTATATCATACAAGAAATGAATACGACGCAGTTTACCGCGGCGCAAAGTCATTAAGTAACAGCGTGATTCTTGGAATTGACAGAAATTATCTGGATGTTTACGGATATCAGGTAACCAAAGGAAGAGGATTAACAGACAAAGATTATTCCGAAGGACGAAAAGTAGCCTTGATAGACAAAACAACAGCGGCAAGTTTATTCGACAATGCAGATGTGATCGGAAGAACGATTGAGATCAAGGGCGAGCCTTTTGTTGTCGTTGGAATGGTTGCAAAGAAAGCAGAGTCCCAGCCAGTGATCAACTCAATGGAAGATTACTACCGCTACATGTCAGATGACCAGAGCGGAAAGATTATTATTCCGGATCAAGTATGGCCGGTCATTTACCAGTATGACGAACCACAGAACCTTGTCGTGCGTGCAAAAAGTACAGATGATATGACAGCGGCAGGAGAGAAAGCCGCAGATATTTTAAATGCTATGCTGACAGTTTCAGATGATACCGTGAAATACAAAGGAGAAGATTTGTTAGAACAGGCAACACAGATCCAGGAGATCAGTAACTCGACAAATCAGCAGCTGATCTGGATCGCCAGCATTTCCCTGTTAGTTGGTGGAATCGGAGTTATGAATATCATGCTCGTGTCAGTTACAGAACGTACCGGCGAGATCGGATTAAAGAAAGCACTCGGAGCGAGAAAGCGCAGAATTCTGACACAGTTCCTGACAGAGGCAGCGGTACTGACACTGCTTGGAGGAATTATAGGTGTTCTTGGAGGAATCGCACTTGCGTACATTATATCCAAAGTCTCAGCAGTTCCGGTAGCGATCAGCGGAGTTTCGATTGTGATAGCAGTGCTGTTCTCCACACTGATCGGTATTATCTTCGGACTGATCCCGTCCGTGAAAGCAGCGAATATGAATCCAATCGAGGCACTGCGACATGAATAAAAAATAGTGGAAAAAGAAAATACTTGTTTCAATTTCCTTCCATATCTGTTATAGTATGAGTTAATTAAAAGAGTCAGGAGAATCTGAGTGATCGGATTCTCCGTCTTTCTATTTACAGTAACAACGAACCAAAGTCCGTGCTTGCACGAGACATTGGCGATTGTTATGATAACTTGAAAAATAGTGATTATTCAAAGGAAAAGAGAAAAGGGGCATGTAAATTTGAGCAGCAGTACATTCGAAGGAAAGAAAAAGACAGAGAACGGAACAAAGAGGCTGATCTTCACAGCAGTATCTATCTTGCTGGAGATTGTCTTCCTTCTCTTTCTGTTCACAAAGGTAAGTGAATACGCAACTATTATTGATTGGGCAACAAGAATCGTGGCAATCTTTCTTGTGCTTGGACTTTACAGCATGGATAAGACTTCATCGATGAAAATGCCATGGATCATACTGATGCTTGCATTCCCGATTCTTGGTGTGAGTCTTTATCTTCTCGTAGGTCTGAACGGAAGTACGAAGAAGATGCGGGCAAGATATGAAGAGATTGATAAAAAACTGCTCCCATATCTTCCGGATAACAGACAGATTCTTGAATGGATGAAAAAAGAGAATCCGCAGGCGGGGGCAATTGCTTCTTATCTGACGAATTACTCTTGTTACCCGGTTTATCAGAACACAGATGTTACATATTATGATGAGGCGATCAAAGGGCTGGATGCACAGCTGGAGGATCTTTCAAAGGCAGAAAAGTTCATCTTTATGGAGTATCATGCCATTGAAGACGAAGAAGCATGGCAGAGGATTCAGACGGTACTTGAAGACCGTGTGAAAGCAGGCGTAGAAGTCCGTATCTTCTATGATGATATGGGATCAATCTGGTTTGTGAACATGGATTTTGCAACAAAACTGAAATCTTTAGGAATCAAATGCCGTGTATTTAACCCGATTTTGCCGGGACTGAATATGTTCCTGAACAACCGCGATCACCGGAAGATTACTGTAATTGACGGAAAGGTTGCTTACACAGGTGGATACAATCTGGCGAATGAGTATTTCAACATCACACATCCGTATGGAATCTGGAAAGATACCGGGATCCGTATGGAAGGAGATGCAGTCAAGTCTATGACAGTAGCATTTCTGGAAATGTGGAATGCAGCCGGAAATGTAAAGTCAAAAGAACTTGTACCAGAGAAATATGTGATCCACTATGCATACCAGGCACAACAGCGTGGTTATGTCCAGCCATATGCAGACAGTCCGCTCGATGGTGAGCAGGTAGGCGAGGAAGTATATATCAGTATGGCGAATAAAGCAGAGAAATACTGCTGGTTTATCACTCCATACCTGATTATTACAGACGAGATGACACATGCACTCACACTGGCAGCAAAGCGTGGTGTTGATGTGCGTATCATAACACCGGGTATCCCGGACAAGAAGATGGTTTACAGTGTGACCCGTTCCTTCTATCATAATCTGGTTAAGCATGGAGTCCGTATCTATGAGTGGACACCGGGATTCTGTCATGCGAAGATGAGTGTGGCAGATGATAAAATGGCGACCTGCGGAACGATCAATCTCGATTACCGCAGCCTGTACCATCACTTTGAGAATGGATGCTTCCTGGCAGATTGCGACGCAGTGCTGGAGATCCGGGATGATTTGATCCGCACGATGGGAGAAAGCAGAGAAGTGACCGAGCAGTATAAAGAAGGAAGAAGTGCGGGCTTAAGACTCGGACAGCTGATCTTACGTCTGTTTGCGGAGCTGCTCTGATATTATTACTGGTTATACGATGTGCGGACAGCAATCTGATAATATCGTTTGTGGGTTGAATTTGCACCGGATTGATTGTATAATGAACTTGATTGTTGAGAAATTAACAATAGTTTTTTTATGAAATGGATGGTCTGCCGGTCAGAAGATACTGAACCCGACAGCCGGATATGAACTTTATTTTATGAAGGAGGAATCAAGGATGATTACCTGGAACAATTTGGATAAGCTTACTTCTTATCAGGAACTTGAGAAGACAGAAAGTGTAGACCTTGCAGCAGTGATGGCCGGAGAGAACGGAGCAGAGCGTGTGAAGAACTACAGCGTTCCGATGGCAGAAGGATTAGCATACAATTATGCAGCAAAGAAAGTGGATGACACAGTTCTCTCAGCTCTTGAGAAACTGGCAGAAGAAGCACAGCTGACAGAGAAGTTCGAAGCACTTTACAACGGAGAAGTTGTGAACACAGGAGAGAAGCGTCTCGTACTTCACCACATGACACGCGGACAGCTCGGAGATGCTGTTGAGGCTGACGGTGTAGACAAGCGTACTTTCTATGTAGAGCAGCAGAAGAAGATTGCTGAGTTCGCGAACAAAGTACATGCAGGTGAGATCACAAACGGTGCAGGAGAGAAGTTTACAACAGTTGTTCAGATCGGTATCGGCGGAAGTGACCTCGGTCCTCGCGCAATGTACCTTGCACTTGAGAACTGGGCAAAGAAGAATGATACATTCAAGATGGAAGCAAAGTTCATCAGCAACGTTGACCCGGATGATGCGGCAGCAGTTCTGAATTCTGTAGATGTTGCTCACTCCATCTTCGTACTTGTATCCAAGTCAGGAACAACACTTGAGACTCTGACAAATGAGTCCTTTGTAAAGGATGCTCTTAAGAACGCAGGGCTTGACGCATCCAAGCATATGATCGCAGTAACAAGTGAGACTTCACCACTTGCCAAGAGTGATGATTACCTTGCAGCCTTCTTCATGGATGACTATATCGGAGGACGTTTCTCATCCACATCAGCAGTTGGCGGAGCAGTACTTTCCCTCGCATTCGGACCGGAAGTATTCGCACAGTTCCTTGACGGAGCAGCAGCTGAGGATAAACTGTCCCTCAATAAGAATATCAAAGAGAACCCGGAGATGCTCGATGCATTGATCGGTGTATATGAGAGAAATGTACTCGGATACCCAAGCACAGCAGTACTTCCTTACTCTCAGGCACTGAGCCGTTTCCCTGCACATCTGCAGCAGCTGGATATGGAGTCTAACGGAAAATCTGTAAACCGCTTTGGTGAGCCGGTTGATTATGTAACAGGACCGGTTATCTTCGGAGAGCCTGGAACAAACGGACAGCACTCCTTCTATCAGCTTCTTCACCAGGGAACAGATATTGTGCCGCTTCAGTTCGTAGGATTCAAGAACAGCCAGATCGGTACAGATGTTGTGATCCAGGACAGCACAAGCCAGCAGAAACTCTGCGCGAACGTAGCTGCTCAGATCGTAGCATTTGCATGTGGTAAAGAAGATGAGAACCGCAACAAGAACTTCGAAGGCGGACGTCCTTCAAGCATCATTATCGGAGAGCAGTTAACACCGGCATCTCTCGGAGCACTGCTTGCTCACTTCGAGAACAAGATCATGTTCCAGGGATTCCTGTGGAATGTAAACAGCTTCGATCAGGAAGGTGTTCAGCTCGGTAAAGTCCTTGCAAAACGCGTACTTGCACATGAGACAGACGGAGCCCTGAGAGTATTCAGTGATCTTCTGAACATCTAATAGAATCATATAAGTAAAAAGTATAGGAATCGTGCTGTCGGCGGAGAGTTCTGCTGACAGCACGATCTTTTATATATTAGGAAAGTGCTTTCCTAATATATAAAAAACGCTCCGCTTAGGATGCACACTGCGGCGTATAATGTAAGTGTCGCAAGCGACCGCCGCAGGCGCAAGAATGTGCCGAGGCACATTCTTTGTTCAAGCAGGGATTTTGTAAAAGAGAGAGGAAGCAAATGAAAAAGCGAAGGATTAAAGGAATTCAGATGATTCCATATGGACTTCTGGCCGGAGTTATGACAGAAGATTCAATAGAAGAGAGGCAAAGAGAAGTCCGCCTGACAGAGATTTCATCCGAAGGATTCCGCATCCGGCTTTGCAGGAGAGGGAAAGCAGAGGAGAACATTTATCCGAAAGCATTCAAGATCTGCTTCTATCAGATGGATCAGGCAGAGTATCGGGAGATTGAAATTCGTCATTTTCAGATAGAGGCCGGGGAACTGACAGAATTCTATCAAGCCTATGATATTTTTACAGTTCAGGAAGATTATAAAGAAGCCTTTCAGAAGCTCTGTGTCGAATACAGCCGATACATTTCGCTCAAGCTGGAAGAGGATGATGCACATCTGGCGCAAGAAATGACCGGTTATCCCGCGCAGGAAGAAGAGGAACATTTCAAGAATGAAACAGAACAAAATAAAGCGTGGTTTCAGAATGCAGAGATCTTCCAAAATCTGCCGGCAGAATTAGCGGTAGAACTGGATCAGCCGAAACTATACGAACAATATCTGACCAGACCGATTGAACGGTTCATGAAAGAATACTGGCAGCAGCATGGAATCAAAGATGCGCGGATCCTGGGAAGACAACCGGACCGGTTGTATATCGGCAACCAATTCTGTCCACATCTATTTCCGGAAGAAGAACAGCTCTTTGCACTTCTTGAGAAAGCAGATAAAGAACGGATGGAAGTGACCGTTGCCTTTTCCTTTATTCGGGAAGACAGGCTTGCACAGACAGAACAGCTGTTGACACGCCTGGATCAGTGGTGTGAACAACAGAAGACTTCCGGGGCGGAGAAGAAACGACTTGAGGTTGTAGTCAATGACTGGGGAATGGCACATCTTGTGAAGCGGACAGAACATCTGATCCCGTGTCTTGGGACGCTCTTAAATAAGCGGAAAAAAGATCCGAGAATGTTCTACAAGATGGGAGATAAGACGCTGTTGGAACAGAATAATCTGAATGCAGGATTTTATCGCACCTATCTGGAAGAAAGCTTTGGAATCAGCAGTTATGAGTGGGAAAGCTGCGGTTATACACAAGAAATACCGCAAAAGATACAGAACCATCTACACGTGCCGTTCTATCAGACAAATACGTCGAGCTATTGTACACTTTGCGCTGTACTGGAACACGGTGAACGTGGAAAACAAAGGGAAAGACAAGAATGTCCGGCACCGTGTCTGGAACATAGCTTCTTCTATCCAAAGCATTTATATATGAAGGGAAAATACAACAGTCTGTTCGCATTGGATAAACATCTGCTGGATGAACCGGAGCAGTTGAAGAGAGAACTCGGAATAAAATGGAACCGCCTTGTGGTCAATCTATTGTGAAATATGAAAAACAGAAGGATGATGGAAGAATGGAGACACAGAAAAGAAAACAGAATGAAAAAGAAAAAGCAGAGCGAAGGATGAAAATCGTTGCAGGACTTGGCTCTGTAGACGAATATATTCCATATGTCCAGGCAGGAGCAGACGAGTTGTTCTGCGGATATGTGCCATACAACTGGACAAAAAAATACGGAACCGTACTTCCACTGAACCGCAGGGAAGTGCTGGCTTATAATGTGCAGCTCGGTTCTTTCAGTGAATTAGAAATCCTCTCAGCAATGATCAGGAAGTACAGAAAGCCGGTGCATATCGCGATGAATTCCCTCTATTATATTCCGGAACAATATGAAGAGATTGCAGACATTGTAAAACAGTGTATGAAAATCGGATTCGACAGCTTCATCCTTGCCGATCCGACATTGATTTTGTACCTGAGACAGAAAGGCATATCCTGTAAGATCCATCTTAGCGGTGAAGCAGGAGAAATGAACCGGGAGGCAATCAAAGTTTTCCGGGAAATGGGAATCGGCCGGATCATCTTCCACAGGAAAAATACAGTTGCATCGATGCGGCAGATGATAGAAGCTGTAAACGCAGAAAAACTGGAATTCGAGGCCTTTGCATTGAACGAATTGTGTCAGTTCACAGGAGCATTCTGCAATTCCCTTCACTGTGACGAGATGGGTTATCTGTGCAGGACAACTTACTGGGGAGATGCTGAGATGGAAGAGCGTATGGAACGAGTGAGAAAAAGAACATTGGAGATAGAAGAGCAACAATATCTCTGTGGAAAGAGTGGATGTGCTCTGTGTGCGCTGCCACAGCTGGAGGCGGCAGGGATTACCCATCTGAAACTGGTAGGACGAGGAAATTATGTGGAAGATATGATCCGGGATATTCGGAATCTGAAGGCTGCGCTGGGGGTTCTGGAGGAGAATCAAAGAGAAGAAAAAGAGACAGGGAGATATATCGATCAATTGAATAAGAAAATCTTTGATGGTCAGCCGTGTGGAAAAAATTGTATTTATAATCCGGGGCAGTTTCTTTGAGGTGTATGGGGAAAAAGAGAAAAGTTCAGAATAGAAAAAGAAAGCGTATTTCGTGGAGTAGATTACTCTACGAAATACGCTTTTTCTTTAAATTGTTTCAAATCTTAGTATAATTA
>ERZ1031746.220-NODE-220-length-22293-cov-5.175870_pt1 | contig 22293 bp, 33 predicted proteins | sample MGYA00518171_ERZ1031746 | MGnify/ENA primary metagenome ERZ1031746 (study PRJEB33719, sample SAMN04261238) | wastewater metagenome | biome: rural village; feature: human; material: feces | host: Homo sapiens | place: El Salvador | collected 2013-01-07 ...
GATGAGCCGGACAGTGTTCAAACCAATTCATTCTCTGATATTATGAATGGTTTGCCCACATTTCAAATCAGAACAGATTGTAACCTTGTCGCCTGGCTTATATAAAAGTTTACTCATATTACACCTCACAACAAACTTTCGCAGCAGCACTCATTCTCTACAGGTTCTAACATTTCATCAGCCCAGTTCCAATCTCCACAAGAATCTTTTCCGTTAGGGTCGTCGTCGATATGGTAACAATTACAGTTAGTGTAGCCCAGTATCATATGAATTTCTCCACCGCGCCTTGTCATAGATTTATTAATTCCGGGACCATAGCCACCCATAGGACCAGACTTCATACGATAAGTTCCATTCGAATCAAGTCCCTCGCGAATTCTTACAATATCGCCAATTTTATAAAGATATTCTTTTCCCATTTCGTAACCTCACAGCAAAGAACTGCAACAACATTCATTCGGAGACTCAAACATATCATCTGTCCAAGCATAACCACCGTAATCTTCTTCAATAAAGTACCGCCCATCTCGTTTGGTTTTGATGTGTACAGGTTTTCCTAATCTCTGAGATTGGTTATAGCTAAGCATTGTATACTGTTCATCAGCTCGATAACCGGAACGCATGTAATAACGAGTGTTCCGATCCAAATCAGTACGAACAATAACCTCTTCTCCGTTTTTATATCGATAATACCTCGATGCCATATCTATCTCCCCCGTCGTTTAATTTTATAGTAGCGAATTACAACAACATTCGTGCATTGGTTCGAGCATTTCATCAGACCAGATACAGTCGATTCCCTCTGCTTCATAAAAACCGCCGCGTATTCTTTTAATAGTAATCTGTTTTCCAGCATAGCGTTTCATCCAATCCCAAGCCAGACAACCAATACCATTGCGTAATCCACTATGCATTTTATAGTCAGTATTTCCAGCAAGATCTTCTCGAACCCTAACCACATCGCCCGGATGACACATGTAATCAACTTCTGTTTTCATTATTTTTCCTTTCCTTCAAGCCATCCTGAAACGCGATCAGACATCTTATCGATTTTATCCTGATCTGCCTTAATATATCGCATAGTAACGCGTTTATCACTGTGTTTAAATTTCACCTGAAGCAACTCCAGCGTATCGCCAGACGCCTCTGTTCCATCTGCGGTTTGTAGAGCTGCCATCGCATAAGTTTTACGCATCGTATGAGTAGACAGGTCAATATCCAGCCCGCATACTTTGCCTGCGTTTTTCAAGATATGATAAAAACTGCGCACATTTAGAGGACCATTTTTACGACTGCGGAATAGATAGTTCTGCTGATCGATAGAGAATTTCTGTTCATCACGATACTGTTCCAGAACATCCACGGCCATTTTTGGAATTTTGCAGACGTTGATTTTGCGCGTCTTCTCTTCCATAAGCTCCAAATGTTCTTTTACTGTGCCATCGGGTTCATAAACATCTCCTGTTTTTAGGTTTAACAAATCGCCGCAGCGAACTCCGATACTACAGCCAAAAATAAAAATTGCTTTATTTCGCAGCTGAAATTTAGGATCTCCAGTAGAACCCAAGTAATCGGCCAGTTTCCAGAAATCTTCTTTCGAACGAATCGGATCAGCTGGTGTTGGCTTTCTGCGCCCATCCTTCGTATAGAGACTATATGTAGGTTTAGGTTTACGCTTTCTAGACTTCTGAGCCGCAGCAGCAATGTCCCGAATCATCTTCTGAAGTTCTTCTTCACTCATGGTGAAGTGGGTGCTATCAGAGACTTTGGGGAATTGGACCAACTTTTCATATTTTTTCCTTTTAACAGCTTCGGCCATTTTATTTCACCCTTTTCTATCATAACAGGCTCACGCAAAAACATTCCTCATCCGAAACATTCTCGAACATGTCATCTGTCCATACCCATCCATCATCGTCTTCTTCAATCAAATACTGCCCATTTATGTGACCCGGAATGTGAACAAATTTACCAGCATACTTTTTCATTTCCTCGGTGGCATTATTATATATTGGAGCTTCCGGACCAGACTTCATGTAATAATGAATACCAGTACGAAGATCAGATTTTACGACAACCGCATCACCAATATCGTGGAAGTATTTCATCTTAGTACCTCACAGCAGCGAATCGCAGACACACTCGTTTGCTGACTCAAACATAGAGTCCGTCCAACCGAGATGACATTCTTTAAGCTGATAACCTCTTCCGTCTTCTAGAATTTTTTCGATTGTAAATATTTTTCCGGCCTGTGCGACCATGCTCGGCACGGTGCAGAACATTCCTTTCCCTTTTTTGGGGCCAGACAACATAAAGTAACATTCGTACTCTTCCAAATCTGAACGAATCGTAACTTTATCACCCGGCTTATACATTATCGACTCCATTTTTTATTTCCTTTCAAAAATCATTTTCTAAAATCCGTAGCTCCGTTTATCGAGGGAAATTTCCAATGCGAACGATCCAATACCTGAGCGAAGCGAGCTCATTGGATCGAGAGCATTTGAAATTGCGCTCGACGTAGGATTTGTTTCTGAGGCCGCTGCGCGATGATGGGATTGATCGGAGTGCAGCGGCCGGTCCTTAGTATTCTTCTAAACATCCACCTTAGGTGTAATGCTCGCTCTTATAGAGTGATATACAAAATGATTTTTATCTACGTTGTTTTATTTCATGGAAGACACTTCAAAATCGTCGTATAAAGAATCACCCAACTCGACATCTGAGTCGTCGAAATGTTCTCCTAACGACTCGGCCAGCTCGTACACTTCATCCACCAGAACATCATTACCGGCCTCCAGCATCGCCCGATGAATCTTAGGCTCTGCCGTAGCGACGATTGTGTCACAGATGCTCGTGTTGTCCGGGTCAATAGACTGGATGTGCGAAGACTCAATAATCCCCTTTACGTCTTCCGGCCCCCAGAACACCATGGCTCGCCGGTCCTGTTCCTCAATTACGTTGACCTCGATACCGGTAGAATAATAAATCATATCTGCTAGTTTTTCGAGGTCACTCTGAGAGGTTTTACCGTCACGACACATTAATTCAATCATAGTTCCTCCTTTATGCTGCAACGCCCTCTTTGGGACGAAGGTCATCTTTAAGCATCGCAATAATATCGACATGAAATTTTTCATTGTAACGATGAACCAAATCATCAATTACATCGGGTTCGACCATATGATAGTAATTAAGCTTGCCCATAAACGACTGAAGGTCTTCGAGCTCCCACGTTTCGCCACGCTTTTTCACATCAATGTAGTTTTTCATGGCAGACCGAAACATTTTCAGATTTCGCCATCCAACAGTGATCTGGTTATCCTTGTTCCACATCAAACCAAGGCACCAGTTTTTACTGGAATGGCGGTTGCCGTAGTGAGTTTTTGCTTCATTTAACGTAAATGGTGCATGGATGAAGTTCAAACCGTCAATGACGATTTGCTGGATCTCCATCGGGTCAAAGCTGTGATAACAGCTAAACATCATGTCGTCAGCGTAACGGGTATAAGTAAATTCACGTTCGATACCGTCTTTTGCCTTATAGCCGTAACACAATTTTCGGGTAATAAGATGATCAAATGGAATCATCATCACATTGGTAAGCCATGGACTGATAGGCGTTCCCTGCGGCAAACCACCGTGGAGAAAACAAAGTTTTAAGGCATTGGCAAGCTGTTCGTGCCCCCGCTCATCCTTCATAATCAGAGCGAATGGATAAATAATGCTCAACATACCAAGAAGAAAATCCGGCGTTGTGCTCGGAAAGAATCCATGCAAGTCGAACTTCACTGCCCAGTGATTTTCAAAAGTCACTGTCGTCTGCACTCCGGTTTCCTCATTCTTTTTCGTTTTAATGTGGCCAGCCTGATGCTTGCGGACTGCATCGATAAAACTACGATTCGGAATATAAGCAAAAGCATTGGTGTGATAATCTGCGATCATGAAACCGTGCAACATCTCGCGCAGCTCAACCAGAGCGTCGGACAATTCCTTATCCGGAGCATCGATAGGACGCCAGCCGCCGGACTTCTTAGGAATCTCAAAATGTTCATAATGAGCAGCGAGGTCGCACGCTTCGAGTCCTGCATATTTCCGATTAAACTCCGTAAGTTTTGCGATCATATCTGGGATATTGGTAATTTTCTGCAGGCGCGGAGTAAGGTCATTACGACACACCGTAATCGTCGAGGTGGTGCTGCCGCCATAATGCAGCGCTTCAACACTCTGTACGCCTGCGATGATTTCATCAAAAGTAATCTGCCGTGTCTTAGGCGGATTCCAATATGTGATGTACATATATTCCTCCTTATGTAATTTAAAAAATCGTGATCTAAACGGGTTGGTTCCTGGATCCGCGGTGATCGGTTGGCCTCCTCAGCCGGCCTCGTGAATCACTGCCGTGCTTGCCGCTGCGTCTCATCGTTGGATTTTGTTCGCATTTTCAGAGTGATCGCTGTATCTCACCGGGTGATGGCCATTATGGCATGTGCCCGTGTCCTCCCTCGGGGGTAGTGTCTTGTCTTTACAATTCGTCACACTCGGTTTAACCTGAGTGCATTGCTTATAAAAGAGCAACTATTCATCACAATTTTTTTTTTTATTTACGATTTTATCAGAACGCCATGACGCTCTCTTCGCCCAGAATAAACGGAGTTGCAACGATCTGCTTCTTCAGCGGCTTGCCTTCCGCGAAATTAATAAAGTTCGTAACTGCCAGACAGCAGATGAAACGAACGGTCGGAGCAACACCCTGAACGATGCCGCAAGCGGATACCGGCGTAGCCGCCTTGGCCTCTTCATGGGTAAATGCCATGGAACGCTTTAGGTTTTCGATCTGCTTACGATCCTTCCAGTCGGCCGACCAACACTGCGCATCATAGAGACCCGTCCGAATGTCGAACACCCCGAGTAAATCGATGTTGTACTTGTTCTTCTCCAAGAACTGCTGTCGAATCTCGATATTGTCCACCGCCAAGAACACGTAACCTTTAACGGTTTCGCCCTGCCAACCATTGGGCATCAGAACCAGATCATCTTTGATGTCAGGATTCACATTGCACAGGATGTTGCCCACGGCCTCCACCTTGGGATGAGCGATATCCTGCTGGAAGAACATCTGATTGACGATATTCTTCGGTTCAACAAAGTCCATGTCCCACAGAGTGAATTTGGTCAAACCATATCGTGCCAACAGTTCGGCCACAGTAGAACCAACCGAACCACAGCCGATGATATGAATGCGACCCTTAACAGATGCGGGGTCAAAAATCATCTCAATCTTACTCAAATCCATTTGTGCATTTTCCTTTCTTAATTCGACAGAGCATCCTCATAAGGTAGACAACTAGAATTCCAATTGGCCAACAACTCGTTCGGATTTTTCTTGTAGTACCCCATGAGATTAGACTCATTCTCCTTATTCACCTTGGGAGCTGCAGCACCGGTGACAGTCTTCAGCGCCGGGTTCGATGTTTTCGTTTCTGCCTTTTCTGCTGACTTTGTGGTTGCGGCGCTGGTCGTACCAACGAATGAGCCTCCCGGATAAGTTCTTGCGTTTGATCCGTAGGTGGTACCATAGTTGTACACAGGTGCCGGCTTTTTGACGAGCGCTTCTGCCTCTTCGAGAAACCCTTTCATGTCAAGAACTCCAACAGTCACCTTGACATCACTGCCGCTGTAGATAACATTGTCAGCCATATCAATTACGCGAACATTGTATTCACGGCGCTTGTTCCAAATCATAAAGATATAATAATCAGTCGAATTGAGCTGATCGATCATATCCCACTGATTCTGCATATCAACGCCGCTGGGATTAGTAGCCATATTTACATGACTATGTCCCTGAAAACGAACTGCATTAAACTCTTCATCTTTGAGAGCATAAAGCCACTTGGTATACTCCTCTTGATCAGTGTTTACGGTAGCACCAGTCACCTTCTGCGGATAAATCAGGATTTTTGTGACCTGAAAATGCGTCTTATCCAGGCGCTTCACCAGGCCATGCCACGCAACTTCAGTCGAAAAATGGTCAATCAGCGCACACATTTCATGATAAGCTTCCAGCGTGAAATTCACTTCAACGGCGTCTTTAGCTGGCTTAGAGAAGCTCTTATTGAAAGAAAATTTATCCGTCTGGAGATTACCGAGAACAGAAGCCTGACTGTAGAACTCCTGCATAACATCGCGAATAATTTCGTCAGTCATTTTAATGGGCTGCATAAATTAAACCTCCTTTACGCCGCCTTTGCCTCGTCTTCGAGGATTTTAACAACCTCTGCCACGGTATAATGGTTGCCATCCTTGTCCTCAAGACACTTCGTATCCTTATTGGTTTCAAACAACCGTTTCATCAGCTTAGAAACAACTGTAGAGTCGGTCCAATTGATAGAAGAGGAAGAACTCAACAATGTACTCATGATTCCGATATAATCACGAGAACGTGCAAGGTCGTTCAGAATGCCGGTGTAGCCTCTGAAGCACTGGTAATCATCGATATGAGGCTGAGGAATACGGTCTTCCATCAGGTCGTCACGACCTCCCATATTGGACTGCGAAACCGCTTCAACATTGCAATTGTCATACAGAATCCATTCGCAATAAACTCTCAAGTTGAAGCGATGTTCCTTCCAAATAGCGAGGAATAACTTCTTCGTCAGTTCCAGACCATAAGGGCTTGCGCTATAGATGTAACTGGACACCCTATCCTGTTTCTCAACATACTGCTTGAAGATGTCTTCGTTGAAGTCATTGAGGTAACAATTCACACCAAGACGGAGATCTCGACCGGATTTACCGAGAACAGTGATTGACTTATTCGAAGAGAGGAAATCAATCAGCTCCTTTTCATCCTCTCCGCTGTTACAAGCTCGATTTCTCAGGCCCAGAAGCTTCTCCTGCTCTTGTTCGAGGGTGTCCTGAGCGCTTCTTACATTGCGATAATAGTCGTCAACATTCAGCTCTGCACGACGAACCCTCTCTTCCTGATTCTTGATCATGCGAGAATAATTCTGGTCACAGAACCCATGCAGAATAGTCTGGAGCTTTTTGACATAGAAGTTGTACGCAGCATAGCTTCTTTCCATAGCTGCGTTAAACTCCGTATACTTCTGCTCGCTCAGCAGCTTCAGGAATGCAATTTCGTCCTCAGACAGCGGATAATCCTTGAACACCCACGGGAAGATTCGAGAAATACAACTCGCCGCCATCTGCATGGTCTGAATCCGCTTTGCCGTCGGCGCAAACAGAATTGTGGCCTGCTTCTTTTCATTCTGATACGCCAAAATCTCACCACTACGATCCAGATAGAGAGAGACATCTTCCAGACGAGACCAACCAAGCTTCTTATAGTCTTCATCGAACTCCTTGACCTGTTTGATGTAGTCCGAAGCATTTTTGTTCGGAATGAAGACCAACCAGAGGCCAATGATTGCCTGACTGAAAGGGCCATGTGCGCCACCATAGTAGCCAGCGTCAATTTTTGCAGTCTCGCCCGTAAAGCGAATTTCCTTGTTGATAGTCTGGACCTGCATCTTGCCCTTCACGTCAGGTTTTGCATTAAAAGTTGCCAGCCGCTTCTCGTTCATCATTGCACGAAGAATCGTCACAATGGTATTGTCTTCATCCTTGAAGTCATTTCGGTAAACAATCGAGCTGAAATATTCTTCACACTCGGGCGAACCAAGCTTGGTTTTAATACCAGAGAACGCCATATAAACTTCCTCCTTAAAATTTGTGATTGCATTATCAAGCCCAGATACTGGACATATATAAGGCAGACTTTAACCGGCCTGCCAGCGGCTGCAATGCTATTTATCTGTTGTAACCAAAAACAGATTTACATTCGGATTTTAAATTCGCCCAGAATTAGGCGGCCAGAGCGTTATCCATCTTCTGGACGGAAACCAGATAAGCCTTCTCGGTGATGCCCATCTCAGCGAAGGTCTTGTCCATATCTCCAGGCTGAAGGACGCAACCGTCCAGAGAAGTCTGGGCAGCGGAGTAGTTGACGCCATTCTCCTCAAGGCACTGACGCAGGGTGTAATCCTCAGGAATCATGACGACCTTACGATTGGTGTTGGTACCCACAGTAATCTGCAGCATATTATGTATCTCCTCTTCAATTTGAAAAATTATTGTAGAAACGTCATTTGACGAATCATCTTGACGAATGCCGGACGTATTGCTCTGGAACATCCGGCGTGGAACCATAGCGGTGCTTAACGCTTACTCAGCAGCGCTCTTACTCGGCGGCGTGCTCGGGCTCGTTCTCGATAGTGATGACGGCGTTCATAGCGGCCTCGTCACCAGCGATCTCGGTCAGAGCAGCGGCGATCTGTTCCTCGATCTTGATGCAGTTGACGATGGTCAGGCCCAGCTTATCACGAACGAAAGCGTTGATCTTCTCGTTGGTATTTGCATCATCGGGCAGATCAATGCTCATGGTGGCGAGCTTCGGCTCAGTAGCAGAGTCCTTGGCGAAAGTGATGCCCAGGTTGTTGGCGGCGGCGGTCTTACTGACAGCGATGCTGCATACAGGAGTCTTATCCTTGCCTTCGCCCTTGTACAGAGTCAGAGCCTCCTTGCGGAACTTGGCCACCTTCTTCAAGGTCTCAATGTCGTATGCGCTGGTGATGAACAGAGAATTGTACTTAACAGTTGCCTTCATAGTTGTTACTCCTTTTTAATTAAAAAGTTTTATGTAAACGAGCCGTGTGCCCGTTTCACCTTGTTTGTAATAGCTCCTTCATATCATTCAGAGCTTCGTCCCACGTGTCGGCCGACTGGATAAACTGGCCATTATCCGCCGACACGATTTCATAATGGCCATCAACATACTTGATTTGCATCTTATAAGCCTCCTTTATATTCCATTATTTGGTTCAGATATTGAAAAGTGACTTTGTTGGGCGAAAATTAAAGCAATGATTTACAAATACATTCGCGTGCGCCTTCGACTAACGTCCACCAATCATCGTCAAGCCAATTTACTTCACGAGTAACAGAGACGCTCCATATGTACTCTTCACAAAGTTTGACAGTTGGACAGCAATCATCCGGTTCATACTCTACAACAATGCCTTCCACTCCATAATTAGGGTCATATGTCCGACCTTCACATGTGAGTTTTACTCGGTCTCCAATCTGAAATTTGCGTTTCATAATTTTACCTCATAATAAAGAATCGCAACGACATTCATCTCTACTCAATATCCACCAATCTTCACCAAGGAAATCTACTGTAGAAAGTCTTTTCTCTCCAAACTTAAATGGAGTAAATACTTCTACGGTGGGACAACTTTCGAATGGATTAAAAGAATATCCAACCACTCTACCCGAGATATTGCGATTAGTGTCTTCTTCGTGGACAATGTCTCCATCGAATATCACAATATCTCCATATTTGAACTTTCTTTCCATTGGGCTCACCACGAAACATCAATCAAGGTGTCGTGCATCTGACAAATAGTTCCAATGAGCGATTTTCTCATACCTTTTGTCAGATTTGGGTCATCCCTTAACGCTTTGTAAAAGAGACAACACATTTCACGATAGTTGATTTCGTATCTCAAACCGTTCTCATCAAAAACCTTCGGGACTCAAGATCAGATCCTAGACAGGTAGGGAAATTTTCGAGTTGTTTCTCGCTTTCGATGTGATCACAAACAGCATCAAGGATATAACCTGTCAAGCTCTTCCCTTCACGTTGCGCTTCCTTTGCGATGCGATCTTTGTTGATCGACGAATCTTTCCTAATCATCAGGTTGATTCGATCGTATGTTTTTTTATTGTACTTTTCGCGACTATCGCGACTGGTCTTACCTCCCATTACTTATTCCCTTTCGCCGTAGTTGCCGACCTTTTCCTTTGTGATATTCCACGTATGACGGTAACCCGTAATAGTATTTTCGACACAGGCGCTCCAGCCATCAATGTAGGTATCACGGGCTCCATCTTCGTCTTCCTCGTCGAAGTGTTCTTTCTTACACTCGTCGTACAAGGTACTCATCCTTGCGTAAGCAGCATCCCAGTTATCATAGACGTGTTCAACTCCAGCGAACGCCCACTCATCCGGATTCTCAACGCAATCATAAAGAACATAAACTTCCATAGTTCATTCCTCCGTATCTTGAACGGGATTTAATTCTTTGACCTTATCCACAGCATAGTCAATCACGTCAGTGATATACTCAGTGGCGGAATTGATATTGTCCTGCGTAAACATCTTAGCGGCGAGCATCTTGTAACAGGTGTCAGAGTCAGGAATCACACAAACTAGAACCGCAATAACAAAAGTAGCAATTGCGACCTTGATGCAGATTTTCACTTCTTTAGCTACATTTTCGTCTCTGAAGCTAAAGAGGTCTGCATCAGACATAGTACACAAGAACATAATCGCTCCTCCAATCATAAGCACGATTAGAACGACAATTAGTAGTATCCTAATATTATCTACGGTGCTGAACGCCCAAGGGCTGATGATCATACAGCTGTTCCCTCCTTACATATGTGTTTTCTTATATTCAGTTGCGGCTTTTCGCGGATTGGCTCTATTCTGAATTTGTTCAGCGATCCACTCAGTGTCTTTTTTGCAGATACGTCTGATACGGTCTACATTCCAGAATCCAGTCGCTTCCCAAAATTCATTTAACCAATAACAAATTCCTTCAATAGTGGCACCAGGAATATCACTGTGCTTAAATACATACAACGCTCCTTCTTCGATGCCACCAAGCACTCTCCGTTCTTTTCGTTTCATGTATTTACCTCTTTTGTTTTTTGTTGATATTCGAAATATTGGTGCTACTGGCGAGGGTCGAACTCGCAATCTTAATGAAAAGATACTAGATCCTAAATCTAGCGTGTAGGCCATTCCACCACAGTAGCATATAAAATTAGGTACACCTGCACTCCCGATTCTCCAAGCAGGGCAACTTCCCATCGGACCATTCTATCCGAGTCTTATGGCGTCAAGCAAAGAAGTCATGGCTATTATTTGATCGTCCTTTTACCACCATGTACCTATTCCCCATTTTGTTAAAGACCTAATGGGCAAAGCTGTCTTCCACCTCGCGGTGGAATTGGGACGATTGAGAATCGAACTCAATCTTCAGCACCGAGCTATCCCACGGTAGTCTGTTTTATACAGGTTATCAGACTCATCTCAGGGCAGCCAACCCACACATCCTGTCCCATTAGGAAGCCACTCCTATGGTTTCTATCTTTTATCTCATACAGTAGACTTATTTAACGTGTATACCCGCTAAATATCTTGCCATACCCCTTCAGGTGTAGTACCTGTAGAGCAGCGAATGGGAGTCGAACCCACGCCATCGACTTGGAAGGACGATGTACTAGCCGTTATACGACCGCTGCATATAAACCCGGCTTACAAAGCCTTATTGCCAACCCCGTAGGGATGGAGCCGGGAATAATAAGGAAGAAAAGAGGTAAACGAGTTCCTATATCGCCAGGCTGAAAAGAGGTTTTATGAACCATAACAACACACACAAATTACTAACAGCTGAGCAACGCAAACACAGGAACTCTGGAGCAACCAACGAGATTCGAACTCGCCCTCTCTGTTTGGGAAGCAGGTGTGCTAACCACTAACACTATGGCTGCATAAGATACTCGGCTTACAAAGGCACGCTGCACTCTTTCGAGCGAGCCGAGAATAACGTACATGAAAAATTTCGTTAGCCCCTTTCGGGGTGGTATCTCGCACAAGCGTGGCCGGATCTGACCACTAAAGATCCTACTCATACGAGATTGGTGCCATAGGAGGGATTCAAACCCTCAATCCTTGCAGCGTCCGCCCCTAAAACGGATGTGTATGTCAGTTCCACCACTATGGCATATCAAGAGCAGGATTGCGTACCTGCTACGACTTGTTCAGTCACGGCGATTCATGTCTAGGTCCCATGAACCACTTGCTGGAGGAAAGGAGATGTATGAAAGAGGCGGTGAAACGTCCGCCCTGGTGTTTCGGATGGGACTTGAACCCACATGCTTGCGCAGAAGTTTTTGAGACTCCCCTGTCTGCCGATTCCAGCACCGAAACATATATGCTCGTCTTTCCGAGCCGCCACTGCTTGCGCAGGTTATTTCATATCGTTCAGTACCGGGATGCTGGTATCGCCGCCAACATAAGTAGGAAGCTTACCATCCCACTTTTCATACATCTGCTGCTGAATCAGCCGGTCAGTCAGAGACTCAGAGATGATTTTATTCGCCTCGGCTTCTGCGTTCGCCTTGGAAATCTTGGTCTGATTCTCAATTTCCTGCGCCTCGTCATTACGCTCGGCCACAAAGGACTTGTTAATAGCAGCCTGAACAGACGCATCGTCGTACTCAATGCCATCCTTCATACCAAGGACAGTAATCGTGATACCGCGCTCTGCAAAATACTCAGTCACATCCTTGCGGACATACTCCATGATCTCGGCCTTCTTCTCAAGGATCTCATTCATGGTGTACTTGGCGCACTTTTCAACAAAGTCAGCTTCAACACGAGCACGGATTTCAGTATCCATAATCTCGGAGAGCTGCTTGTTGTTGTAGGAATACAGGAACTTGACTGCATCGTTTTCAGTGTAGATCTGAGCAGAGCAGTTCATACCGACGGAGAAGCCAATAGACTCCTTGCTTTCGGCAGAGATGGACTGGTTAGCGGTGCTGGTGCCACTCTCCTTGCCCTCGGACCATTCACGAGTGACCGGAGTTCTGTTGACAATAACCAGCATATTGTCCGGAACCCAAGTACCGAGGATGTCGGTCGGCGACAGATGCCGCTTCGAGTAAGTAATGTACACCTGCTTGGCTGCCACCTTTGCCTCGGCGAGCATTGCTTCACTCTCAAAGGATGCCTGATTTTCCCCGCCCTCAGAGAGTGAAATCAGAAATGCGGTTTCATGAGGCTCGATTGTATACACCTCTTTCTTGGTACACCCCGTAAAGGTCAGTGCCATCACGATTGCACACGAAACCACGAAAATCTTTTTGAAATTCTTCATTCGTTCCTCCTTTTAATTTTTGAATAGAATATATACCATAGCTCCAATTGCAAGCGAAAGAGCTACAGATACCGAAAAAGCCAACTCGCTAACACGTCCGTAAAGAGAACTTATACTTCCTGTTGCCATTTGAACAAGCGAGATGTGCCGTAGAAGTTTCTCAAAAATGGCATCGAGACTCAAAAACGAAACAGCCGATGCGCAGGCTGCCAGCAACAAGTCTTTATGTTTTTTCATAACTTGCCACCTCAGAATCAAAGATATCTGTGTACTTCGTGAACAGTTTACCGTTATGATAGTAGGTGTTGTAATCGCACTGTTCAATGTACCACCAGCGTTTCTGATGACCGGCCTTCAGGAAATCATGCAAATGATAAGTTGCCTCGTAGTTATCGTCCACACGCTGCCGGAACGAAAGCTCGTCGATCTCGTCAGACGCTTCTACATTATCAGCGATTCCATTGATTTCGTCCTCAGTCATATCGTCATCAACAACAAAGACTACGCGGACGATTTCATTGCCGAAGCGACGAACGTCGTCTATCTCATCTGTCGTATGCAGATGATATACAACACGGTCGAACTTATCAAACGGAAACAACATAATCTCGTGATTGTTTTCTGCATCAAAGTAACTGGTATGTAATTCGGTCTTGCGCCCAGAGCGTTGGCACATCTCGAAAAAGCCAAGCCACCATGCCTGATGCTCCCACCAGTGCCACAATGGATCGCCGCCTCCAGAAACAGATACCCAATTACAGTCTTTGCATTCGTTATGAAGAACGTGCCACAGCTGGGCGTAAGAAGAATATTCCACTGTCGGTGTCATCTTGAGCTTGTTATTACGGACGATACACTCAGGACAGCTGTAGTGACAGCCGAAGTTCGTGATGATACTGAGATATTTATCAGCCATTTCGAATTACCTCACTTCATAAAGGATCGATGCGAGATGCCCGTTCGGTTTAACCTTGTATTTAGGTTCTCGTAACTCGAATTCGCTTCCTTCTTCTTTAGTCCAAGACAAATAGGTGTTAAACATCCGACGAGTGCCGCTACTATTAGAACCAGCTTTGTATCCGACATCATACTTGAATTGATTCTTAAATCCTTCGTGGATCGTATCGGGAGCGTGTCCAAACTTTGCTTCCACGATTACTTCGACATATTTGCCTGGCTTTTTCTCACTTTTCCGCATCTCAAACCAATAGACTTTCTCCCTAAGATAAGAACGATGCTTCGGATAATACGTAAGGAAATCTCCAGCAAATGTTTTGCCGAGTTTCACTTTGTTGACAGAACATTCACTTAGAATCATCTTGAAGATATGTTTACGATGTTTCTTTGATTTATTCTGCATTTTGAATTACCTCTTTTTGATTTGTTGATATTCGTACACTAAATGGTGGGACAGGCAAGATTTGAACTCGCGTGAGATTTTCATCCCATCACCCCGTTATGAGCGAGGAGCTTTAACCAGACTAAGCTACTGTCCCAGAGAGGAGGATTTAACCATGTAACGACATCGGCGAGGAGCAAACGACTTACATAGTCTGCGCTATACTCAGTCACGTCAGTGGATACAACACATAAGCGAATTGGTCTCTTATGGTGTCCATCCTCAAAGGCTGCCCTTTCAAATTCACTCTCCGATACTCTGGGCACCGAGCATCTATGCCACTTTCGCAGGCAGTGCCATATTCGCCTACTCATAATAGAGCCATGCACATCCACTGTGGCGGGTAGCTACTCCCGTTGCATCATGGTTATTATTTTCGGTCAGAGCGTTATGGGTGTGTCAGAAGGGGAGTATGATCACCCACGGTGGAATTGCGCCACCCCAGCTGCCAGCGTACTACTCTACACTAACAGCATCGAACCTAGCTTTGCGGCTTGCGCCGCTATATGTTAACAGCTTTTGGCCGTTAAACCTCATTCATATATATGTCATATAAGGACTTCCACGCAGGATATTGATTTCGCAATTCGGGGTTATATCTATACTTTCTTATAAATTCAACAGTATTTTCAATTCCATACTTACGAATATATTTATTGACTGTAGTAGACCCAAGTCCTAAAATATTCGCCCAATCTCGACCTGTGTGAATCTCTCCATCTATATCAATCAAAGATGTTGTTGACTTATATTTCGAATTATCTTGTTGGGTAATCCATCGACAATTTTCTGGGCTATAATCTTTTGATGAGTCCATTCTATCGATGGTTAACTTATCATCATATCCATGATTTAAAGCCCAATCTTCAAATAGATGTGGATTTCCCAACCATTCAGGACAGATACCTATTCCTTTTGCCCCATAAAATTTATAATGCTTATCTGTTTTAGAATAACAGCGCTTTTTCATCCCCTTAAAAATAGCGCCAATTCTTTTGTTCTCCCAAATCATATTCCACTTTATATATTCACCATATCGTGACATATGATTACAACCATGGATTTCTTTCAGTTCTCCAAGCGAATAGTTACTTTCCTATCCGCACACTTCACATCGGCACCAATACACACGTCCTTTCTTTGCCCTGTCGATTCCGATAATTTTTAAAACACCGTATTGTTCTCCGATCCTATCTTCAGCGTTCACATTAAAAGTCTCCTTAGTATTTTTTAATAGAGAGGTCTCCAGGAATCAAACCCAGAAGTAATCATTGACCTCATATAAAACGAGGTTATCGTACCCGCTCGGCGTTTTCAGCCACGACAACCTAGAAATCGAAAGATTGTGGTAAGCAGCACAATGAAAGGAGGCGTTTCTAAGTTGTTTGTTATGTAAGGAAAAATGCGGAAACCCTACACACTGGTCCGAGTGACCCGATTCGAACGGGCGAAATCTCTAGATCCCAAAACTAGCGCGATACCAGCTTCGCCACACCCGGTTATATGCCGGTCTTTCCCGGCTGTCAGTTCCAAGAGCTAATGGAGGAAGATAGATAGCTTAAATAGTAGAGTCCAAAGCCCGCACAGCCTCTTTGAATACTTTCAAATTCTTATCAGAGCTTTGGAAAATGTCAGGTGTGGATTTCGGCGGCTTGCTGTGAGTGCGAATATACGCCTTCCTCATTCTGTCCATCTTTGTAACTCCGATGAGATTGTAGATTTTCTGATAAGTGATACGATAACCGATCGTCTTATCTCCAAGCTTTCTGGCAATCGGCTCGACAATCGGCAGCGTAATACTTGGTCTGTAGTAGCCCTTCTTTTTCGCAACCGGCTCTTCGATTTCAATCGCCTGAGCTTCAGCTATAATAGGCGTCTCGTCCTGTTTAATGGCGGAACCTGCAACGGTCTGTCGCTTCGGAATCATATCAGCAGGAATGACAGGTGGTGTCTTTGTGAGCACCCCCTTAATTCCCTTCTTGACTTCGGCATTGTGCTTTTCGTTTTCACAGCGGTCTTTCATAATCGACATGAAGATTGATTTATACATTTCACTTGCCTCGATTACATCCAAACCGCTGATGTTCTTGAGACTCCCCTTATAATCGGTTTGTCTTACAAATTCTTTACGTGCATCCTCAAAGAACCAACCGTAGTTGCGTCCCAGATAATCGTACCCCTGATGCAATACGCAATTCAGAGTTAAACCTGTCATGCTGACGATTTTGTTAGCCAGATCATAAATTTCAGTACGCCATTCACTACGGCCTTTCGGTGTCTGCTTCGGAGTGTAAGACCCAGGCTGTGTGGCTTGAAGTTTTCTTTCGAGCTGTTTGCAAACGAATAGGACGTTGTCGATGGCCTGTCTATCCTGTTTGCGGGCAGTCTCGAACTTATCGAGCCTGGCCATCATTTCGTTCTGAACCTTCTGAACCACAAGAATTTCTTGGCTCATCAGATCGAACCTTTGCTGACCCGTTGTTTTGACCGCGTAAGAGCCGGTTTTGCGAATCATCGGGAGGACTTCGCTCGTCACCCAATGTTTGAATCGTTTGGCCGACTCAAGCTTGCTTCCAAAGATCAAAGCATACAGACCAGACTCATTTATCAACGCTGTTTTGACGGTTTTGACCGGATTCCCATTTTGGGAATCTGGTCCGATGGGAAGCATTTCGAACCGTTTATCCTCTTCGTAAACATGAGCCATGACCGCCTTGCTTGCATTGCTGTACCCCAAAGCTTTTGCCACGTCCATGCCAACGAACCAAGGTGAAGAGTCGATGCTCAAGGTCCGAACTTCGCCAAACTCATCACTGGCAAAAGCCTGCATTGCTACATTCGCATTCATTTTACCTCGTTCCTTTCGTTTACAACTATTGAAAAGTGACTTCGTCGTCTGTGTAAATAGTATCGCACAAACCATGAGTTGTTGTCAATGGTGAATATAGACAAATGGTTGTGCTTCCTTTTATCTATCTTTTGTTGTTTGCATCACAACCTTCATTATTATAATAGGGGATTTGTGATCTAAATAGTGCTGTTTGAGCGCTGCCTCCGGGCACTGGAGGCGATTTCGTCGATCGTGGACCAGCTCATTTGGCTCTCTGCTAGGAGTTTTACCCCTTGAATTTGCGTTCTATTCCTGGTTTTGTTACTCATAGTCGTCATTTCGGACAGCTTCCCTGGCAGATCAGGCTGCCGGTCTTCTGACCTGATGGGTATTTCATCCTAACAATTCGTCACATTCGGTTTGACCTGAATGCATCATCCATATTGGACAATTATTCATCACAAATCGTGCCTCGATAATAACGGATCTTAATTCACTACATTAGCTTTCAACTCTCTTTCAACATATATTTTTGTTGCATAATTGAGATCTAAACACATCCGTGCTATCCCGTGCGATGATCATGATCGATCACGTGACATCTGTAGGTGTGCAGCTGGCTTCGGATTTGGAATAATTCCTACCTTTCAGTTCGAGCTCTGGTTACCTTTGGTCTCGTTGGGCGTGTATTGTCCACGTTTTTTTTTCTTTTTCTCGCCTGCAGCCTTCTGTCGCCTGCCCCGCGTGTCATCCGAACTCCTCGGTACCTGTAGTCTCCTCCAGGTCGGGTGGGTTGTATCGTCTTGCCTTTTCGTTACAGTCGCCTTTGGCAGCTGCGTAAATCTCTCGACTTACTATTCATCTCAATCTGTCTACTTGTTTACTGTGTTTTTGTTGTGACGCTACTTGCACGGCAGTCGCTATGCCGTATCGTCAAAGCGTTGCGGTATCATACTCATTCACCTCCCCGATTTCAAAGTAGGTCATTTTTCTCCTACAAAGTCTCGATAAAAAACTGTTAACACGTCTCGGTAGAGTAATTTCATTACCGAACCATGATGTATGTTTGGAATACAGTCAAACTCTTTATGAATTCGACTGAGAATTGATGCTGGCCTTATTCTGTCGAGCCGCTTGTGCTTTTTTCATTCGTTCACGGAGTTCTGCGCGCTGTTCTTCAGTCAGTTCACGAGGCGCAGTCGGCAGCCGGAACTGCAACAGTCGCTTGGGCATCGTGTAGGTCGCACTGTAAGTATTGCGGCTCTTGACCTTGTAGTTGCCAGGGTCCTGTTCAACCCGCTTGTCCAGCTTTCGCATGTAGATCGGGTCAGCAGTGTACACTTCAGCCAGCTCATCTGCAGCCGAAGTGATGATGATGACCTCCTGCTCTTCGCGGGTCAGACGGGGACGTTCCTCAGTGGCTCTCATTACGTTTTCGCTTTTCACGATTTATCGCTCCTTTCTGCTGATGCACTCACTCATCATCGTCGGCTGGCACGTCGGAGTTGCTCCACATGACGACGTAAAGATTGGTTTCATTAAGGTCAGACTTGAAATTGCCACTCAGCCGTCCGCTGTTATGGTCAACGTCAAAAACAAACTTGTTGGCGCTGATTTTAAACAGATGTCCGTCTCGCTTACGCTTATCTCGACAGGTAAGATAGCTTACACCATTGTTCGCCATCTCAAGTCTAACCCATCTCGTCGGGACTCGAATCTGCAAAAGCGGATCGTCGCCAAACGAAAGCATAAAGAAATCGTACTGCCTAATCAACCCAATCATCTCGTCGGGTTTGAACTCGTGGGTGCCCAGTGCTAAATTTGCCATAGAATTTTTTCCTTTCAGCTTTCAGGCTCAATGGCCTCTTCCTTCTACTCCGTTCCCCGGATGGTCTTCTCTCTCCTTAACAATCTACTCTTAACCCTATAACCCCTTACTACATAACCATCAGTTTTCTTTTTCTCGCCACACTTCGCTCGTCGCTCGCTTGGCTTCGAACGACTGCTTTATTGGCGATTGTTTTTCGCTGGTGATTTTCGTACAGAATGATTGAGCGATTGAATTTGGTTATCATCGAAAAGATGAATTATTGTTGCATTGCAATCGTCATTCAAAAGTTTTCAACATCGTCCGTGAAGTTCTCCACTCCTTCACTGGTGACACGATATTCGTCTTTTTATTGTACAACCGATAGTCGTATCAGTCAATTGGTGAATTGTTCCCATTGATTGAATTTCACAACTTTTAAGCGTGAATTATTCGCCGTTCAAGAAATTCGAATCAGTCCCGCCCCAGCTCCAAGTTTTACACCAATTGCGCCAATTTCTGTAAAATCAGGATTATCGTAATTGACAGTCTGAGTGCAAGGACATTTGTTTTTGATATCGTCCCAGTCCATCCACCATTCATCTTTTTCATCACTGACATACAGCAAACTGTCCATCATGCCGAGTTCGCGATGATAAGATCTTACAACCGTATAGACCAATGCATTATGTTCTTTTTCGAACTTATTGATTTCCTTTTTCAGATTATCGTCTACTGCATAGTAACAGCCCCAGGGTGCTTCACTATACATAACAATACCATCATGTTCAAAACATTCGATCGCCTCATGGAATAATCCATATGCTTTCATGCGCTTGACGGCTTCCGCTTTCTTCTCTTTAAGTGAAATTTTCATCAGTAGTGACTCCTTCCCCATCCCTCCTCATTTATTGGATTTGCATTGATATTTTCTCTCAATCAACTCAGCATCTGCCAAAGTCATACCCGGTATCCATCGGATATCGACAACTGATTCGATCCAGTTACCAGTCTTGCGGTTCTTTATGACACGAACTTCCTCAACATCTATGTGAATCTGTGTACCTGGCTTCGGGAGATAGGTTAAAACAGTTTCTTCAGAATGTTTCATATCATATGAGCCAACAAATGTGCAATCACGTTTGATTAGGTCAAAAATTTTCTTGCGGTTCTGCTTAGACAGGTTTCTCACGGTTGCTCTCCTTATTATTCTTCGAATATAACATTGTCGTGGCCAGCGTCCTCGATTGGCTCATCCGTTGTCAGCGCAATGATTTCTTTCATATTATTTTTGAGCAGAAATTCCATATCTTTGAATCGCCGATCAAGAATATCCTGCATTTCGCGCCTGACTAAATATTCATTGATATGTTCTTTTCTATAACTATACTTGAGCCTGTGAATCAGGTCGTTAAATGTAACAGAATCGAGAATCGTATCACTAGTGATTAGGTCTTGACCAAGCTTCCATTTAGGCCGTGACGTATTTCTTCTCATCACACAGATATTGTTCCCGTACTCGTTCATTGCATTGGTCAAAGCGGTATTGTAATCCGAGCCAAAATCTTCGACCTCATTCATATCGAGCCGTTTTGCCATGTAGTTTTCTGCTGATGTGAGTAGCCATCTTCCGTTGCTGTTCCAGAAAACGTTGCCACTCAGCTTGAAATCATATTCCATATCAGAATCTCCTGAACTGTACGAACTTGCCATCCTTATAGCAAGGAGAGTAACACCGAATCTGCGGAATCTCTTCTTTACAGGCATTAACGAATTCATACACAAAGATAGGTTCGCCCTGAATAATGATTGCGTCAGGATGATGTACAGCCGCAGCCATTTCAGCATCGACAGCCATATTGCGAATATCAATTACTTCATCAATCGGCAGGATTGTAGGTAACTCCATGCTATGAATGATGCCATCCGCACAGAGCTTACGAGCTGCTTCGAGCTGCTCCGGCGACCAGCTCATAAGAGGAAGTTCAGTTATATTGAGAACCATACTGAATAGCTCCTTTCATTTCACTTCTTTTGCATAGCGGCGCTCATACCATGTAGAAGTAAGAATGCTTGATTTCGGGGGCGTATTTGTCCTGAGCGACACACTCCAGTCCAATGATATGCTTGTTGCCTTGTAGGAGCGCCTTCTGACCCGGCGACAAGATACAGTCAAGCAGCACTCGCATTGCCGGCTTACCACCCTTCAAGATAACATCCTGATACTCGATTACGTGGTCTTTGATCCTTGGCGGAAGGGATTCAATCAGTTTCGTGGTGTTCATGTTAATTCCCTCTTTTCTTTTTGCGTGTGTGCTATTGCGTTTACTGCGCATGTAGTGGATGTGGTTACGTCTGCCTCGGTACCACCAGTCGCCCGACATTTCAACCTCGTAAGGCTAAGGAAAGATCCGGTTGGTTCCATTGGAACTAGCGACAATCCGCCCTTCACTCATTTTTGTCTCCAATATTTCAGGCGAGGAACATGGTCGGTGACACCAGATAGGTTTTATTATATGATCCCATCAAACATATCGGGGACGACTACCCCTGTAGCATCAACTGCCAAATCAATCAAAAAAAACTCAATCTAAATTAGGTGTCAGAACAGTTTGTATCGCCATGCCATGAAATTTTTCTCGTTGGATTCAGACGCGACCTTGCACCAATGGCAATACCCTATCGGATTGCTATTCATGTCTAAAAACACGTGATTTGAACCTCCTTTCATTTAGTTTCGCTCATTCAAGAAACGCCCCATAATCTACTCTCGTCATCGATTTATCAGTGTGGTCATCACATCAAAATCGAATCGGATTTCATTATGGCTGCGGAGCGCCCGCTTCTTTACGCTGCTGCGTTCTGGGCTTGGGACCAGCACGGATTTCTGCAGTCTCCGTGGCCGCATTACTCCCCAACTATTGCTGGGGAGCCCTCTGCGAATACTTTGTTTATTGAATCCATTGTTCATTCACAAGATCATATTGGTTATAGAAGCAAAAATCGTATTCGCCCAAATTATCAAGTGACAAACAATGATTCCAAATCAAAACGAATCCTGTACAAATTCCTTTCTTGCATTTATCTGTATAAATTGCAATCATATGTGCAGATGAGTCTTCTTTCATGAATTTCTTTACGACTGTCAGCTCAAAACCGTGCGTAGAAAATGTTTCAGGATACTTTTGTTTGAATTCTTCTACGAGTTTTTGATCTTTTTTAGTCATACAGTAATCTC
>ERZ1031746.222-NODE-222-length-22157-cov-7.168582_pt1 | contig 22157 bp, 16 predicted proteins | sample MGYA00518171_ERZ1031746 | MGnify/ENA primary metagenome ERZ1031746 (study PRJEB33719, sample SAMN04261238) | wastewater metagenome | biome: rural village; feature: human; material: feces | host: Homo sapiens | place: El Salvador | collected 2013-01-07 ...
GGGGCCGTCCCGGCCAGGGCGGCCCGCTATGATATTCGACTACAGCCTATCCGTGTATCAAGCGGGACGCCATTTGGGCGTTCCCTACGGCATCGCATACAGGCGATGAAAAATAATGCGGCTATATGCCGCCTGCGTAGGGGCCGTCCCGGCCAGGGCGGCCCGCTGTGATGATTGACCACAGCCTATTCGTGTATTATGGTGAGCTTTTTACCCTTTAGGAGGCGTTTTATGCATTTGCAGGAGATCATTGATCAATTAAAAACGGACGAACGGAACGCGGCGTATACGGCCCGCGGTATCGGTCCGATTTTTCAGATTCACGAGGAAGCGAAAATCCTGATTATCGGCCAGGCTCCGGGCAAAAAGGTCGAAGAATCGGGTATTCCTTTCCACGATAAATCCGGCGAAAAGCTGATGACCTGGATGGGCATCGACAGTCAGATTTTCTATTCGTCGGCCATCTCCATCATGCCCATGGATTTCTACTATCCCGGCAAAGCCAAAACGGGCGACAAACCGCCTAGACGGTTCATCGCCCAGGAATACCATCGTGAAATTCTGCAGCTCATGCCGGACCTGAAACTTACTATCCTCGTCGGCAAGTACGCCATCGACTATTATCTAAAAGGCCGGAAAGAGCGCAATTTGACGGAAACCGTGCGGAATTATCAGGCCTATCTGCCGGACTATTTTCCCATCGTCCATCCCAGTCCGCTCAACTTCCGCTGGCAGGCCAGGAATCCCTGGTTCAAGGCCGACGTCGTGCCGGAATTACAAAAACGAGTCCATGAAATATTGTAAAATTTTAAGATTAAACCTTTAACTTAATCGGTGTAACGTATAACAAACCTAAAACATTATTGACACGTCGAGGATGACGCGGTATAATAAGCACCAACAAATACAAAACAGTGTTGAATGGAAATAGTAATGTTTGGAGAACCATGACAGAGACCTGCTGGTAGCTGAAAGGCAGGATGGAATCCCGGCATGAAGTCGTCCAGGAGCTGCTGCCCGAACGCATTTTGTTAGTAGACGCAGCCGGCAGGCAACCGTTACCTTGCCAGGCATTACATGGGCTGTCCCGGAGATGCTGGAAAAGTGGTCGTTACGACAATGAGAGTGGTACCGCAGAGTGAATACTTTGTCTCTTTTTAGAGGCAAAGTTTTTTTTTTGCTCCATCAAAACCGTTTGCGTATTTGTATTTATCAGGTCTTATTTTGGAAAGGATGTGCGTGACTATGATGGATTTCATTGGAAAGTTAAGCGGTTTTGTTGGGAAAAATTTGACGTATATCGTCTTTCTCGTCGTCATCTGGGCGTATTTCATGCCCAATGCCTTTCTCTGGGCCGTTCCGCATACGGTCTTGTTGCTAGGCGTCATCATGTTCGGTATGGGCATGACGCTCCACGCCCGGGATTTCAAGTTGATCGTCCAGCGGCCGAAGGAAGTCCTCATCGGCTGTACGGCTCATTATACGATTATGCCGCTGCTGGCGTATGCCCTGGTCCTGGCTTTTGAAATGCCGCCGGAAATCGCCGTCGGCATGATCCTCCTCGGTTCTTGTCCCAGTGGGACGGCGTCGAACGTCATGGGGTTCCTGGCCAAGGCGGATGTCCCCTTGTCCGTTTCCATTACGACTTGTTCGACGTTGTTGGCGCCCATTATGATGCCTTTCATCGTCTGGGGCCTGGCCGGCCAGTGGGTCGAAGTTTCCTTTATGGCTATGGCCATGACGGTCATGAAAGTCATCCTGGTTCCCCTGGTCCTCGGCTTGTTGACGCACCGCCTGATGGGGGAAAAGCATATTGCCTCCCTGTCGAAGGTACTGGTCCTCGTATCCGCTTTTGGTGTCCTGGTCATCGTCGGCGGCGTTATTGCCATCAATGGGGCTAAGATCCTGGACATGGGCATCTTTATCATTCTCATGGTCCTCCTGCACAATCTCGGTGGTTTCCTCATCGGTTATTTTGTTACGGGGAAATTGGGCTTAGGGAAAAAGCAGCAACATTCGGTTACACTGGAAGTCGGCATGCAGAACGACGCCCTGGCCATTTCACTGGTTTCGGTCTTCTTTGCGCCTGCCGTCGCCATTCCTGCCGCTGTCGGTGCCGCTATCCATCAGGTAACCGGCTCTATCCTGGCGGGTATCTTTGCCCGTCACATGGAAGCCCATGAAGCCAAGGAACGGGCTGCTGAAGCGAAGCCCCTTATCGAAGCGGTACCGGGAAATCATTAAGTTCATTACATGAGCCCTTGCAAGCCCCCATTTGTTTTGATACGATAAGTATATACAATTGGGGGCTTTTGCATGAAATTTATTATATATTTACAAAAATATATCCAGCAGCTGTTCCAAAGGACGCTAGGGGATTTTCAAGATATCCAGGCTATTTTATCGGACCCGGAATTTAAAAAACGGAAAATCCGGGATAATCTCTATGCTTGCAGCTTTGTTGCCTGTTTATTGTGTATCATTTCCATGACCGGTTTTGTTGGAACCTATGCGCCAAGGGCAGTAGGCGCCGTTTTGCCGACTATTAATTCGACGACTGTCTATTTGGTGATTTTTGGCATCAATCTCGTCTTTTTGGCCTGTTTCTATCAATGTCTTCGGGAAGTCGTAAAAGATGAGGAACTGTTAGATGACTTGGTCTACGTTTTTTTGCTCATCGATTCGTCGCTGGCGTGTCTTTCCTTTTTTACGACCCAGAACGGGAGCAGTTTCTTCTTTGAATACCTGCTCATACTCATCCTGGTCTATTTACTGCCTATTTATGATAATATCAAGGTCTTGATTCCCATCATCGCCGTCAATCTGGCGACGACGTTCGCCGTCATCGACGTGACGGGGCATGAAGTGCCCTGGCAGGATCAATATGATATCGTCTTATTTTACCTGGTCTGTCTGGTCATCATCTTTTCCAGGCGTCATCTGGCTTTATCTTTTGCTCAGGTCCGCATGACTCTCCGGTCCCGCAATGAAGAGTTCTATCAGCGTAGCCGGACCGACGAACTCACGGGCCTTCTGAACCGCGAAGCACTGCGGGAAGATTTTGAACAGTATTTTGGCAAGGCCCTTTGCGTCATGATTTGTGATATCGACCAATTCAAATTCTACAATGATACCTATGGTCATATCCGGGGCGATGAGATTTTATCCGTTGTCAGCCGGCTCTTTCAAAAGCACTTTGGCTATACCGGCGTCTACCGCTATGGCGGCGACGAATTTCTCATTATCTCCTTTATGCCCCATGACGGCTTCCAGCATTATGTCGAAACCTTCCAGAATCAGCTGTGTAAGCAGCCCTTCGAGGGCGTGCAGCGCCATCCCACCGTCAGCGGCGGTTATACCTGGGGATACTGTGAAGGAGCCGTTTCTTTGCGGACGATGTTCGCCCAGGCCGACCAATTGCTCTATAAAGCCAAAGCTGCCGGGCGGAACCGCGTCTTTGGTGAGCCCTTCGACATGGAAAAAGCCGAAGCCGGCCTGCACGAAATGGCAACATGGATCAATAAAAGTTCGTAAAAAAAGAGGCTGTCGCACGTGCGACAGCCTCTTTTTTTACGAGCCACGAGCCACTAATCCCTAACCTCAAATGGCCTGCGGGAAGGTGTTGGTCAGGATTTTTGCTCCGCCTTCGGTGGTCCGGGTCTGCAATGTCGTGCCACCGGCAGCGATGTCTTCGATGTCCGTCGGGATGCGCTTATAGGGCAGCTTCTTCATAATGCGGTCCATTGATTCCGTCAGGATTTCGTTGGGGTCGTTCAGAATCGATGCCGATTCGACTTCACGGCCTTTGTCGCTATAGCTCCTGAAAGTATCGCTCCGCTTATCGTAGGCATATACCGTCAGGTGATAGAGACATTCCGTGATGATTTCGTCGTCATCATAGCGCCAGAATCCGGCCATGTGCTGCCGCCAGTACCAGGTCTGGACGACCGGGACCAGGACGACGTCGGCTTTATACTGAGCCGCCAGGGTGCGCAGCGTATCGATATTGACGTCGGACGGCGACAGGGCGGTATCCGTTTCGATGCGGTCCCAGTAGGGGATGCGGAAGGGCTGTTTCAGCCGGCTTTTCATGAAACGGGCCGCATAGCTGTCCTGGGTCGTATCGGCGATGACGACGGTCCGCATGTTATCGAAGCGCGGGCTGTCAGCCAGGGCCGTCGTGACCGACAGGAAACAGAGAAGGAGCAGGAGACAGAGTTTTTTCATGAGGCAACACCTCCAGCAAAAAATCAGAAATTGCCGTTATCGTTGAGTAGTGGCAGCGTGTCATCGACTTGCGGGATGTAGCGTTCCAAGGCGGCCAGCATCTTTTCCTTGTCCATCGGCAGGGTGCCGCCGACAGGCAGGAGATTGGAAACGTGGTTGCTGCGGAAGATACAGGGCTTGGTCATTTCCGTATGGCGCAGGATCATGTCCAGTTCCTTGAGGAAACCCCGTGCCGTCAAGGGCGTGAACGTCCCTTCGACGACATCCTGATAGAGCGGGACTTCGTGAGGAATGATGAGCGACAAGGCGCTGAGCATGGTCGGATTGATGGCCGATACGACTTGGGCCGTATGCAGGGCGTGTTCTTTCGTCCGTTCCTGACCGCCCAGGCCGAGGAGGATCATCGTCGACAGTTTCATGCCGGCAGCCAGGGCTTTTTTCCCGGCTTCGATGGTGAGGGCCGCTGTCGTCCCCTTATCGACGAGTTTTAGGACGTCATCGTCGCCGCTTTCGATGCCCATGTAGACGATGGCCAGACCGGCTTCGCGAAGACGTTTCAATTCTTCCGGGGTCTTGCGGACCAGGTCGGCCGGCGTCGCATAGGCGCCGATGCGGTTCAGGTTGGGGAATTTTTCGTAGCACTTCTTCATGATAGCGATGAGCTTGTCCGTTGGCAGGACCAGGGCGTCGCCATCGGCCAGAAAGATACGGCGGATAAAGGGCATGGCATAAGCGCCGCGCTCGATGATCCCTTCGATTTCCTCCATGGGACGGATGCGGAACTTAGAAGCTTTGTACATATCGCAGAAACGGCAAGTATTGTGAGAACAGCCGATAGTAACGCGCAGAATGAAGCTGCGGGCTTCACTAGGCGGGCGGAAGACAAGGCCGCCAGCATCATCAATAATCATAAGTAACACACCTTTCTTCAAAGATGAAAAAAACATTAGTTGTTCATCTCTTATTATACACGAAAAGTACGTATTACGAAATAGCTGGTTTCTTCTGCAAGATGATGATGAAGACAGTAGCGATGATGCAGGCATAACCGATGAGTTCAACCGTATGGAAGGTAGTGCCCAAGGCGATAGCCGAAACTACGGAAGCGATGACCGGTTCCAGTGTGCCCAAAAGGGTGGCTTTCATCGGTCCGATTTCGCTGATGCCTGTGACGAAAGCCGTAAAGGACAAGGCCGTGCCGATGATGATGATAAAAGCGACGGCCAGCCAGCCTGTCAGGTCCAAAACAGGCCAGAGTGTCCAGACCTGACAAGATACGCTCAGGAACAGCCCGCCGATCATCATGCCTAACCCGTTGGCGACAGCGGCGCCCCAATTCGCGGCCAGCCCTTGAGACAAGACGGGATAGGTGACACAGGCAACGGCGCCAATAAGCCCCCAAGTCAGTCCTAAAGGGGAAATGACCATTGCCGATGGAGTCCCATCTGTTGCGGCTAGATAGACGCCGCCAAAGGCCAGGAAGACCGATATGATTTCCCTGGCTGTGGGCCGTTTGTGAAAACGGACGGCTAAATAAAGAGACATGAAAACGACACTTAATGTTTGCAAGACCGTCGCCGTGCCGGCATTCGAGTTCTTTATGGCTGATAAATAAGAAAACTGGCTCAAAATAAGACCGAAGAGGGCAAAAAGAATTAATTGGCGCAGGCTGATTGGGTCATGAAGCATAAGACGTATTTCGGCCTTCTTTGTCGGCCAAATCATGAGGGTCAGGAACAGGCCGGCCAGGCACATGCGTATCGACGCCAGCCACGACGGTTCTACGGTATAATGAGAAAGCAGGAACTGGCTGACGACGCCATTGAAACCCCATGATGTCGCCCCGATGACACAAGCTATGATACCATGCTGCGTTTTTGTCATACTAAGACCTCCTCTGCCTGCGGCTACCTATTTGTTCCTCTAGTATACACGAGGGAAAGGAGGGGTGCAAGGGCCTATCCAATCAGGCTGAAGTGGTCGTTAACTGATAACTGGTGTCGATGAGCTCCCAAATCTTTTCATCCGGTAAGGTTTCATCCAGGACCACAGAAATCCATGTCTTGTGGTTCATATGGTAAGCCGGATAGATGCCGGGAATTTGCCGCAGTTCATCTCCCTGGGCCGGGGGAATTTTTACATTGAGGATATCGATGAGAGACGTATTCCCATCTCTATCCAGGACATCTCTTTTTACATTCATGATGAGGGCAAACCATTTCCGGTTGGACCTATGGCGAAAGGCTCCGTATGACTGATACCGGGCGGAATGTTCCCAGGGAAAATCCGGGTTGACCTGGAAACGCTTCAAGATGGCTTGAGTCAGCCGGTTGGCCTGAGATGAAGCAAACAGGACGTCGCTGCAGCAGGAATCTGCAATATCCGTGAGCAGGGAGCGATAGGCAGAACGGACCCGGTTCACATAAGGCCCAGTAGCCGTTTCCTGTCGCAGCTGATAGTACTCATCCTGGGTCATCGAATCGATGACCTTGCCCGTCACCTGTCCTTTGGGGGTAACGGAAAGGACGGTTTTGAAATCTCCGTCAAGAAATGGTTTTTCAAGAATATAAGTTTTGTTTGCTTTATGAAAGCCATAGGCGAGCATTTTACTTTCTATCCACCGTTTGCGGGAAAAGACAGTTTCCTCGATGGGAATCATCGGGCCAGCACCTCTTTTTCTAAATACTATCTCCAAAAAATGAAACAGCAAACTCAAAGAGAATTTGCTGTTTCATTAATTATATATCAGAAAAATCCTTATATCAATTTATTATTAGTATTCATATATTTTTTGTAATAGGGATCCCGATTATTAGGATAGCAAATCAAGTCGGATGCCTGGCCCCTGGCTGGTGACATTGCGGGAACGACCTCGGCCCGCACGGTCATTATGGACCGTGCAGGATGCCGTGCGTGCTATTTGCGTCCGGCGTGCTGCTTTGTTTGAGCGTAGCGAGTTTCAGCACGCCAGCAAATGGCACTCTCGGCAAGAGGAGTGGAGCACGCGAACCAGCCAGGGGCCAGGCGGCCGACGGTAACCTCTCCAGAAGAACCTCTCAGACCGCCGTTGGCGGCCAGCTCCCCTAGTATGGGAGCCTTTTGTATTCCTGCACTTTATCCCGAACAACGAACAATGTGAACGTACTCCCGCCTCTATAGGCGGGAGTACGTTCACAAAGGAATGTCACACGAAGGTTTTGCCATCCGCTAACCCTTAGTCACTAGCTGCTAACCACTAAAAAAGCGCTGTCGCATTGCGACAGCGCTTTTTTTTATTTCTTTCCGTTCTTTCCGTGTTTCTTTTCGAATGCAATCATGTGTGCTTCTTGGTCGGTATGGCCTTCGGCTTCCGCCTGGGCGATGAGGGCGACCATTTCTTCATAGGCTTCGGGGATGACTTTGGTCAGGTGAGTGACGGTGTCGTCCCAGTTTTCTAAGAGGATATGGCCCAGATTGCTGTCCGTGTATTGGACGTGTTTTTCCAACATCGTCTTGACGGCCGCTTTTTCATCGTCGTCCGTGAGCGGTTCTAGTTTGACCAGGTCTTTATTGCATTTGTTCGGATCCAGGTCATAGACGTAGGCGATACCGCCGGACATGCCGGCAGCAAAGTTGCGCCCTGTCTGGCCGAGGATGAGGACCCGGCCGCCGGTCATGTATTCGCAGCCGTGGTTGCCGACGCCTTCGACGACGGCGCTGATGCCGCTGTTGCGGACGCAGAAGCGTTCACCGGCCGTGCCGTTGATGTAAGCTTCGCCGCTGGTCGCGCCGTAGAAGGCGACGTTGCCGATGATGATGTTGTCTTCCGCCGGGAAGACCGATTCCCGCGGCGGCGATACGATGATCTTGCCACCCGACAGGCCTTTGCCGAGGTAATCGTTGGCATCGCCTTCCAGGGTCAGTGTCAGGCCATGGGGGATGAAGGCGCCGAAACTCTGGCCGGCCGAACCGACGAAGGACAAGATAATCGTGTCTTCAGCCAGACCTTTTTCGCCGTAGCGCTTGGTGATTTCACTGCCCAGGATGGTCCCGGTGACGCGGTCCGTATTCTTGATGCGCAGGCGGGCGCGGATGTGTTTCTGTTCTTCCAGGGCCGGACGGCACATGCGGACCAGTTTGGACATATCCAAAGTCGTGTTGATTTTGTGGTCCTGAGGTGTCGTGAAGTGCTGGCCGACGGAAGCGTCGGTGTACGGACGGTACAGGAGGTTCTTCAGGTTGACCGTCTTGGCTTTCCAGTTGCCGAAGTGATCGCGCTGTTTCAGGCAATCGTAGCGGCCGACCATTTCGTCGATGGTATGGAAGCCCAGGCGGGCCATGATTTCCCGCAGGTCCTGTGCGACGAAGCGCATGAAGTTGATAATGTATTCCGGTTTGCCCTTGAAGCGTTTGCGCAGTTTTTCGTCCTGTGTGCAGACGCCGTACGGGCAGGTGTTGAGGTGGCAGACACGCAGCATATGGCAGCCGATGGCCAGGAGCGGCGCCGTACCGAAACCAAAGACTTCAGCGCCGAAGAGAGCGGCGATGGCGACGTCGCGGCCGGTGAGCAGTTTGCCGTCGACTTCCAGGGTGACGCGGTCGCGCAGGCGGTTGAGGAGCAGTGTCTGCTGGACTTCGGACAGGCCGATTTCCCAGGGCAGGCCGGCATGGCGCAGGCTGGTACGCGGCGAAGCGCCGGTCCCGCCGTCATAGCCGCTGACGACGATGTCGTCGGCTTTTGCTTTGACGACACCGGCTGCAATCGTGCCGATGCCGGCGCCGGACGTCAATTTGACGCCGATAGTAGCCTTGCGGTTGGCGTTCTTGAGGTCGAAGATGAGTTCGGCCAGGTCTTCGATGGAGTAGATATCGTGATGAGGCGGAGGCGAAATGAGAGCGACACCAGTTGTGGCGTGACGGGTCTTGGCGATATCCGGGTAGACTTTATTGCCCGGCAGATGACCGCCTTCGCCCGGTTTTGCCCCTTGCGAGCATTTGATCTGCAATTCGTCAGCGTGGATGAGATAATCGCTGGTGACACCGAAACGGGCTGATGCGACCTGTTTGATGCGGTCGTTCGTTTCCGTATTGAAGCGGGCCGAATCTTCGCCGCCTTCACCGGTGTTGCTCATGCCGCCTAAGCGGTTCATAGCCGTAGCGACACATTCATGGGCTTCCTTGCTGAGAGCGCCGTAACTCATGGCACCGGTGCGGAAGCGTTTGACGATGGAATCGACCGGTTCGACTTCTTCAATAGGAATGCTGCTGCCGGCAGGATATTCGAAATCCAGAAGATCGCGCAGGCGGAAGATGGTCTGGCGGTTGACGTGGTCGGCGTATTTCTTATACGTTGCATAATCGCCATTCTGGACGGCTTTCTGCAGGAGCTGGACCGTTTCCGGGTCGATGATGTGCGGCTGGCCGCCTTTATGGTACTGGTAGAAGTCGCCTCGTTCCAATTTATCGCCGGTGCTGTATGCTTCTTCGTGGCGCAGGGCGTTTTCTTTGGCGATTTCAGCAATGCCCAAGCCTTCGATGCGGGACGGCGTGTTGCAGAAATATTTGTCGATCAAGTCCTGCTTGATGCCGACGGCTTCAAAAATCTGTGCGCCGTGGTAGCTGTGGACCGTAGAAATGCCCATCTTGGACATGACGGCCAGGATGCCTTTGACGGCGGCGTCGATGTAGTTCTGTTTGGCCGTTTCATAATCGATTTTCTGGAGCTTCTTGTTGGCAATGAGTTCCTTGATCGATTCCAGGGCGATATACGGGTTGATGGCCGTAATGCCGTAGCCGATGAGGGTGCAGAAGTGATGGACTTCGCGCGGTTCGCCCGATTCCAGGATGAGGCCGACGTCGGAACGGACGGCCTTGTCGATGAGGTAATGGTGCAGGGCTGCCGAGGCCAGGAGGGCCGGGATGGCGGCCATGCGGGAGTTGACGCCGCGGTCGGACAGGACGAGGATGTTGGCGCCGTTCTTGATGGCCTTCAAGGCGTCGATGCACAGCGATTCGATGGCCGTTTCCATGCCTTCGGCACCGCTGTTGACGGGATAGAGCATGGACAGCGTGGCTGCACGCAGTTTCGGCGTCATGAGGGACTTGATGACCGACATCTGTTCGTTGGTCAGGATCGGTCCTTTGAGGTATAAGGCTGCCGTCGATGCTTCGTTCGGTTCCATGATGTTGGCGACGTTGCCGGCCATGACTGCCGACGACATGACCGTCTTTTCGCGGACGCCGTCGATAGCCGGGTTGGTGACCTGGGCAAAGTTTTCTTTGAAATAATCATAGAGGAGCTGCGGACGGTCGTTGAGGACGGCCAAAGGTACGTCGACGCCCATGGAGTCGATGGCGTGCTGGGCATCGCGGGCCATGGGCAGGATGACTTTGTCCATGTCTTCCTGGGTATAGCCGAAGACCTTTTCCTGTTCCTTCAGGTCATAGGGGATGATGGCATCGCTGTTGGCGATGTTCTGGCCTGTCATGAGATCGTCGAGGTTGACGATATGTTCTTTGTACCATTCATGGTAGGGGTGTTCCGTGGCGATTTCATGCTTGATTTCGTCGTCGTCGATGATGCGCTGTTTATTCGTATCGACGAGGAGCATCTTGCCCGGTTCCAGGCGGCCTTTATAGAGGACGTCTTCCGGCGGGATGTTGACGACGCCGACTTCGGAACTTACGATGACCCGGTCGTCGCGGGTGACATAGTAGCGGGCCGGGCGCAGGCCGTTGCGGTCGAGCATGCCGCCGATGACCGTGCCGTCGCAGAAGCCGATAGCTGCCGGGCCGTCCCACTGTTCGAGCATGAAGTTATGGTAGCGGTAGAAATCACGTTTTTCATCGCTCATGAGGGGATCCCGTTCCCAAGGTTCCGGAATCATCATCATCATGGCGTGGGGCAGGGAGTGGCCTGTCATGTACAAGTATTCCAGGCAGTTGTCGAACATGGACGAGTCGCTGCCCGTATCGTCGACGACGGGGAAGACTTTTTCCATATCCGGGAAGAAGTCCGATTTCGACTTGCCTTCACGGGCGTTGAGCCAGTTGATATTGCCCTGGATAGTGTTGATTTCCCCATTGTGGACGATATAACGGTTCGGATGGGCCCGGGCCCAGCTGGGGAAGGTATTGGTACTGAAACGGGAATGGATGAGGGCCATGGATGTGACGAAATCCAGGTCCGACAGGTCGAGGAAGAAGTGGCGCAGCTGCATGGACGTCAGCATGCCCTTGTAGACGATGGTCTTCGACGACAGGCTGGCGATGTAGAAGTCCGTGCCGTTCTTCTGGCTTTCCGGGACGATGGCTTTTTCGGCTAGTTTGCGGATGACGTACAGTTTCCGTTCAAAGTCCATTTGGGTCTTCATGGTCGGGTCTTTGCGGATGAAGACCTGCAGGAAATGGGGACACGTCTGTTTGGCGATATTGCCGATCAGGCTTTCATCGACCGGGACGTCGCGCCAGCCGAGGATGGACAGGCCTTCGGAGCGGACGATGTCTTCAAAGGCTTCCATCTGTTTCTTGCGGAACGTTTCATAGCGGTGGGCAAAAATCATGCCGACGCCGTATTCGCCTTCGTCGGGCAGGGAAAAGCCCAGGACTTCACATTCGCGTTTAAAGAACTGGTGTGGAATCTGGACCAGGATGCCGGCGCCGTCGCCGCTGTTGGCGTCGGCCCCTTCGGCACCGCGGTGACGGAGGTTTTCCAGGATGGTCAGGGCATCGTCGATGATGCCGTAGGACTTCTTCCCTTTTATATTGGCAACGATACCGATGCCACAGGCATCGTGTTCATATGACGGATCGTACAGGCCTTGCGGGCTCGGCAGATCGCGCATTTCTTTATTCATACGTAATCCCCCTTTGGGTATACAAAAACGAGCCGTCACTGTATGAGAGAGAAGGCTCGTATATACTGTGGTGTACCTATGATTATAAACAATTTGTGAAGTCGATGCAATGATTTTCTTGCATGTTTTCGTAAAAACGCTGATAAATTTAATGTAAAAATCGAATTTAACCGATTTTTTAAAGGAATTATTGAAAAAAACGTGCGAACTGTTCCCGGAAGAGGCTGGCACCACCGTTTGCCGGATGGCGCATGGCCAGGGCCGGGAAGCCGGCATTTTGCAGGGTTTCTGCCGATTTCCTGCCGATGGCGGCCAGGCGGATGTCGGGACGGCAGTACTGCAGCAGGGCTTTGGCGTATACGAGGCCTTCGGCCAGCTCGCTGTCCGTCGGCGTGCGGTTGGAAAAAGGCGAAGCCTTATAAGGATGGAAGGGAAAGATGTTCCATAACAGGACGTCGCGCGGATCCAGGCCGTTATCGACAACGGCACCCCAGACATAGGTGTCCGTCGGTTCATTCATGCCTTTTTCCCGCTGGGGCCGGCTGGTCATGTAAGGGCTGTCGGGCCGGCTCGTGCGCTGGCCGCGATGGCCCAGGATGATGGCGGAGCCTATCTGTTTATGCTGGTCCAGGAGCATGCGTTCGCAGGTGATGGGGATGCCTGTGAAGCGGCAGCCCTGGTAGCCAGCGGCTTCGGCGACGAGGACGATGCGGGCCTTGGACAGGCGCGGCGCCAGGTAGTCACGCAGCTGCTGGCAGCGGATGGCCGGGGCGTCCGGACCGAGGTCACAGGATTCGTCGTATTCGGACCAGGGATTGAAGACGCCTGGGCGATGATAGGTGCAGAGTTTTTGGATGAGTTCTTCCATGGGAAATCCTCCTGTCCTAAGGAATGGGCTTGAAAACGTGGTATGGGCCGGATTGGCCGGTTTCATGGGTCAGATTGAAAAATTTCGAGGCTTTATAATCCTTATATTTCCCTTCCGGGACGACGATCGTCAGGGACTGATGCTGGGTCAGTCTGGTCAAGACTTGAGCTTCTGCCTCTGTCGGGTAGACGTGTTTCTTGGCCCAGACGGCATCGCGCTGGAGCCGGGCGCTTTCATCGTAGTCCGCCGGTGCCGTCCAGTACGCCGGCTGTCCCGTGTAATAGGGATAGGACGTGCGGTATTCTTCAAAGAAATAGACCGGGCCCTGATTGGCCAGGCTCGTCAAGGTCTGGGCCGACCGGTACTGATAGAAGGGCACCAAGACCTGGAAGGTCACAATGAGGTAAGTGACGGCTGTCGCCGTGACGAGGAAAAAGGGCAGGGCCAGATAAGCTTTCTGCCACCAGGCCAGCCAGGTCAGGATGGCCATGATGATCAGGAAGACAGTCAACAAGAGCAGGCTCGGGACCGGAAAGGGAGTTTTTCCCGTAAAGGCCGTCAGCGAAGCGAAGAGCAGGCCGTAAAGGGAAGCCGGGATGAGGGCTGCCAGCCAGGCATAGCGGGCGTCTTCGTCGAGCCAGTCCTGCATCGTGCAGGCGCCGAGATATAAGAGGGGCCAGTTGGCGATGTACGCGTATGTCGGGTATTTCGTCGCCATGAGGCTGTAGAACAAAATCGTCCCCAAGGCCCAGAGTGCCATGAAGACGTATTCATCGCGATGGCTGCGCCGCCGCCACAGGCCGTACAGGCAGGGACCGGTCCATGGCAGGAGACTGACCGGGACGAGGACGATATAATAATACCAGACATCGTATTCGGGATGTTCCGATACGGTGGCCCGGACGACGTTGTTGAAGCCCAGCAGGCCGTCGATGAAGTCCATGCCATGGCGGTTGTACATGGGACCGTACCAGCTTAGGCAGAGGAGGAGAAAGAGGACGATGCCGACTGGCGGGAAAAGTCTTTTAAGATAATCGGGCCGGCGCTGGATGGCGATAAAGAGCAGCAGGACCAGGCCGGGCAGGACCAGGCCGACCGGGCCTTTGGTCAGGACGGCGCCGGCTGCCATGACATAAGCTGCCGTGACGTAGCTTTTCTTTCCTTCGGTCAGGCCGATGTAGGCGAAGAACAAGGTAGCGCCACTGAAGAAATACAAGGGCTGATCGGTGATGACAGAACGGCTGATGAACCAGCCGATGAGGGACGTGCCTGTCATGGCGGCGAAGAGGATGGCTGTCAGGCGGCGTCCTGTCTGGCGCAGGGTGAACCAGGCCGCCAGGGTGCATGAAGCTGCGCCGAAGAGGACGGCCGGCAGGCGGGCAGCCAGGTCGGTCGTACCTAAAAGACTGTAGGACAGGCTCAGGAGCCAGTACAGGAAAATGGGCTTATCATACCAGTAGGTGCCGTAAATCTGCGGAGAGAGCCAGTCGCCGCTGCGGACCATTTCTAAAGCCGTCAGGGCGTAATTCGATTCGACCGGGTCGGTGACGGACAGCTGGGAGATGCCGGCGGCCAGGAAGAGGAAAGCCGCCATGAAGATGACGGCCAGGAAGGTGCGCTGTTTCATGGGATACCTCCTAGGGATGATTGATGAGGATGACCTGCGTCGGCGTTTCGGCGGCGATACCGAAGCGGTCGATCAAGTGTTGGGACTTGGCCAGTTTGTGGAACGTCGATTTCGACATGATGAGGAAAATCTTATCCTTTGTCTGTAATAAGGCTTCCAGGTCCGGGTCCTTGACGGGGTCCCACTCGCGCCCGTACATACCGCTGTAATAGGAGATACCCGGGCGCAGGAACTTTTCGATATAGAGCATGGAATGGCCGTCGTAGACGTCCGGCAGAATCTGGGCCGTGTCATAGGAGGTGACATGGCCTTTGAACTGGGGAATGATGAAGCCGAAAGCGGCCCAGGAGAAAGCGGTCATGGTCACGATGCCGGCGATGAAAGCGGCCCGATAATAATGGCGCCATAAGCAGACCGCCGGCAGGAACAAGGCCGCTGCCAGCAGGCAGGAACCCCAGAGGATGGCCGGACGGAAAAAGGACGCTTCCTCGTGGAGGGGGATGGCATTACAGGCTAGGACGGCCAGCCCCAGGAAATATAAGGTCAGGAGCAGGGGCCGTGAGAATTTTCGTTCGATATAGCAGCGGTAGCCGTACCAGCCCAGCAGGTAAGCCGTCGGCGGAAACATGGGGGCAATGTACGTGACCAGCTGGGTCTTGGAGAAGGAGAAGAAGAGGAAGATGAACGCGGCCCAGACCAGGCAGTACTGCAGCGTATCCCGGAAGGGGTCCCGTTTTTTGAACAGTCGCCAGAGCGTCGGGAACAAGGCCGCTGTCCAGGGCATCATAGCGGCGAAGAGGATGGGGATGAAGAAGAAAATACTGTTCTGGCCCGGATGTTCCGGCGCGGCGAAGCGGGTGATGTTGTGATAGCCGATGAAGGTGTCCAGGAAGACTTCGCCGTGGACCTTATACATCAGGAAGTACCAGGGCAGGCCGACGGCAAAAGCCAGCAGGATGCCCTGGGGGATCTTCATGTGTTTCATGAGCGTCCACTGCCGTGTCCAGGCCAGGTAGATGAGCATGATTAGGGCCGGGAAGGCATAGCCGACGGGGCCTTTGGCCAGGAGTGACAGGCCGCAGAAAATATAGGCTATATAATACTTTTTACGGTAAAAGGAAATCATCGTCACCGTCAGGGTGAACATGAGGGTCATGTCGGTGACGGCGGCCTTGCCGATATACATGAAGCCCGCACTGGTCACCAGGAGCAGGGCTGAGAGGAAGGCGATGGGTTTATTGAATAATTCTTTCCCCTGGACATAGACGTACAGTGTCGTGGCCAGGGCCATGATGACGCTGGGCAGGCGGGACGAGATGTCGGAAATGCCGAAGAAGCTGTATGACAGCATTTCCAGCCAGTAGAAGAGTGGTGGTTTATCGTACCAATATTGGCCGAAAATGCGCGGCGACAGCCAATCCCCGGCCAACAGCATTTCCCGCGCCGTTTCGCCGTAGACCGGTTCGTCCGGGTCCATGAGGGGTGCAGCACCTAAAAATGGCAGCAAGATGATTGCTGCCACTAAGGCGACGGTCAAGCCGTACCGATTTTTTAAGAACCATTGTTTCATGCTACATTTCTCCGGCGGCGTTTATGCCATACGAATACGACGGCGGCGACGACACAGAGGGCAGCGACGGCCATGAGGAAGATGTGGTTGTACTGGATGAGGTCGCGCCAATGGCTGCCCAAGAGAGAGCCGGCCCATACGAGGAGCAGCGTCCAGGGGATGGTACCGATGATGGTGAAAATGACGAAGCGCCAGAAAGGATAGCGGGCTACGCCGGCCGGGAAGGAAATGAACGTGCGCACGCCGGGCAGGCAGCGGCAGATAATGACGGCGATGCCGCCGTACTTGTTGAACAGGTCTTCGGCCATGCGGAATTTGCGTTCATTGAAGAAGATGTATTTGCCATACTTTAACAGTAACGGCCGGCCACCGTAAGAGCCGAGCCAGTAGCTGATGATCGAGCCGACGACACCGGCGATGCAGGCTACGGCAAAGGTCGTCCAGAATGAAAAAATCTGCTGGGAAATGAGGAAACCGGCGAACCCGAGTACGACTTCGCTGGGAATGGGGATATTGGCATTTTCCAATGCCATAGCCACGAACATAGCGATATAGCCATACGATTCCATGAGTTGTAATAATGTATCCAAGTAGGCACACTCCTTATCCATAATGTAAAGAAACAAACTTGCTATCTATCATAGCACAGATGGCCTGCCGGGGCTAGTATTTCGGACCATTATCCCTTGCTTTTAAAGCATGGGATGTGGAGCAGGGCATAGCGGCAGAGCAGGTAGCCATAAATCGCCAGGACGAGGGCCGTAATGACGATTTTCAGCCATAGGGCGACGGCCAGAGGCTGTAAGAACCACATCGAATGGATGATGATCGGTTCGCTGACGAAGAACAGGCCGTAGGAAATGCGGTGCAGCGTGTGGGACCAGGCCGTATGCGCGTTGAACTGCTGGCGGAAGCAGGCCGACAGGCCCAGGACAGAAGCGATGAGCAATAACGTCGGTGTCAGCGCCGTCAGGATCGTCGCGCCTTTGCCGGGCATCCAGGCCGCGTAGACGCCGACCATGATGGCAAAGCCCAGGAGCCCGTTGCCCTTGGGCTGATAGCCGGACGGCGTGAACCAGCGATGGCGGAAGGCATAGACGCCTAAGCCAAAGGAGAAGAAAGACAGGACCAGCCAGTCCGGACGGACTTGGGCGATATAGGGGATAGCCAGGGACTGGGGCAGGCAGGCCTGGCAGAAGAAGAGGGCCGCTGCCAGGATGACGATGAAAGCCAGCAGGAACGGGACGGAGGGCTTCGAGGCGATGCGATGCTGCAAGATATTATGGTTGAGCTGTTTGACCAGGGCTAATCCGGCAAAGAGCAGGAAGAGCCAGGGCAGGACCCATGACGTGACCGGCAGGCTGGCAGTCACCAGTTGTTCCTCCATGCCCAGGAGCAGCAGGACCAGGCCCGGCCAGCCCAGGCGTTTCCCTTTATCCTTGAGGAAGAAGGATATCGTGCGGATGCGCAGGGCCGAGGCTCCGAAGTAGGCACTGATGAAAAAGACGATGGAAATGGCGATGACCGCACTTTCCTCATAGAAAGCGTGCCAAGGCTGAAGCAATAACGCGGCCAGCGTCAATACGACGGCGGCACTGCGCAGATTATCGAAATAAATGAAGCGGTTCATGGGAATGACCTTCTTTCTTTGAGGCGGAGAAAACATTTTGCTTGTTCTTTCCTTCCTCTCTATACTATAATACCATTATAACGTTTTCTTAACGGATGTAAAAAATATTTTGAAAGAAGTTGAGCCTATTATGATTTCTACGGAAGACAGCATCATCCGCCTGATTATAGCCCTTATCCTGGGCGGACTCATCGGTTATGAACGGCAGGCCCAAAGCAAGTCTGCCGGCCTTCGGACGCATACCCTGGTCTGCGTCGGTTCCTGCTTGTGCATGATTATATCCATCAACATCGCCATGGATTACTATTTCACCTTCGGCTACAACAATTCCGACCCCGAACGGATTGCGGCCCAAGTCGTATCCGGTGTCGGTTTCATCGGTGCCGGTACGATCCTGGCCAATCAGAAGGACCGCAGCGTCCGCGGCTTGACGACGGCTGCCGGCCTCTGGGCTGTTTCGGCCATCGGCCTCGTCGTCGGTGCAGGCTATCTCACCATTGCCTGTGTGGCGACGGCCCTGATTTTCCTGGTCCTGACGGTCTTCGTCCGCCTCGATGCCCGCCTGGAAGGGCGCTTCCACAAGAAGTATGTCATGCACCTAGTCATGAAGAACAATATCGGCCAGGCCCGGAAATTATCGACGTTCATCCACGACCATCATATGCATATCAAAACGTTCCATTCGCATAATGATGATGACGCGCCTTTGGCAGATATCGACATCGAATTGAAGGCGGCCCATCACATGGATGAGACGGAAATCATCAGTCAGCTCCTGGCGATGAAGGGCATCAAACAGGCGACGTTCCATGTCGATGACGGTAGTCAGGGACAGGAAAATCAGGAACACTGAATTTTGTATACAAGATACTTTTTGTGTATACAGTATTTTATGCTTTTCGCTATATAAAAACTCTTTTCATAGTGCTATAATGTAGGACGTCAGGACATTTGGGGAGAACAAGTGTCCACGGAGTAAACACTACATGCAGAGAGGGGTTTTTCATTATGACGATTATGGCAGCATCGAGCCGAGAAGGCAAGACTTTACGTGACGTGGTATTCGCCGCTGGAGCGGCAGCCCGGGAGGCGGCAGCGCGGTATGGAGAAGAGAAAGTTATCAACGCGACTGTTGGCTGTTATGCCGGTGAAGATGAAAAACTGGCTTGTCTGCCTGTCGTCGAACAGTTATACCGCTCTTTGCCGATGAGCGATTTCATCACTTATGCGCCGCCCATGGGGCTGGAAGGCTACCGGAAAGCCGTCATCGATGAAACCTTTGAAGGCTGTCGGCCCGACGGCTATGTCGATGCCGTAGCTACGTCAGGCGGCACCGGTGCCATCCACATTGCCATTGCCAACTATTCGGAAGTCGGCGATGCCGTCTTGACGACGGACTGGCGCTGGAACATCTATGACTGCCTGTGCCAGGAAATCGGCCGCGATCTGCATACGTTCTCGATGATGGATGACCAGGGCCATTTCAATACGGCCGCGTTCTCGGCAGCTGTTTCCCATATCCTGCACCGCCAGGATTCGCTGCTCATCATCCTCAATACGCCGGCCAACAACCCGACGGGCTTTGCTCTGTCCGATGCAGAATGGGCCGATGTCCTCGAAGTCTGCCGCCTTCATGAAAAGAACGGCAAGCGCATCAGTATCCTCGTCGATATCGCCTATATTGCCTATGCCGGCGAAAAGAACCGCGTCCGCTCGTTCATGACCCAGTTCGCAGGCCTTCCGGAACATATCTTTACCATGTTTGCTTTCAGCATGTCCAAAGGTTATACGATGTACGGCCAGCGCGCTGGGGCCCTCGTCTGCTTGTCGTCGAGCCAAGCTGTCATCGAAGAATTTGCCAATCTGGGCAAATATTCCGCCCGCACGGCCTGGTCGAACATCAACCGCGCAGCCATGACGCTCCTGACCCGGATACGCAGCGACCGCGACCTCATGGCCCAGCTCGATCTGGAACGCCTGGCCTTCGCCAAGAGCCTGCGCCGCCGTGCCGATATCTTTACATATGAAGCCGACCGTTGCGGTCTCTCTTATGTGCCTTATAAAGGGGGCTTCTTCATTTCCATCCCGACTCAGAAATCAGCTGCCGTCTGCCAGGCCCTGGAAGACGACCTGGTCTTTGCCGGCCCCCTGGCTCAGGGCGTCCGCCTCGGCGTCTGCTCCATCCCGGAAATCAAGATGCAAGGCCTGGCCGCTATCGTAAAGAAAGCCATGGACCGCGTAGAAGGAAAGACCGATTTCCTCGTAGCCGGAAAATAAATGTTAGTAGTTCGTAGGGGCCGTCCCAAAGGGCGGCCCGTTTTTTTTATTTGCAAATTCCTATCACAACCTGTATAATGGATATATAAACTTTTTATTATATACTACTTGAACGAAAATGTAAAATTTTTTTCGAGAAAAAGAAAAGCAGGATTACGGATAGGAGGATGCTACATGGATGGGCTAGATCGGTTTATGGGTTGCATGTTTGGTGGCGCTGTAGGCGACGCTTTGGGTTTCGTCATTGAATGTGATGATTTGAAGACGATTCATAAGAAATACGGTCCTTATGGATTGCGTACTGTTTTAAAATCGGCTAAAAATGGCAATAAGAGCCTGATTTCGGACGATACGCAGCTGGCTTTGTTCACGGCTGACGGCATGCTGTGGGCTGACCACGACGGACTGGAACCTTCAGATGGACTGTATCGGTCGTACATGCGCTGGTACTATACGCAGACAGAACGCATCATTCATCCGGAACAGGAAAAATGGATGAAGCGCCAGCCCCATGAAGTCGATTGCGACTACGACATCATGGGAGAAGAAGAACTCTTTGCCCGCCGCTCGCCGGGAAAGACCTGCCTGACATCCCTGGCCTCAGGGAAAAAGTTGTCCCGTCAGGAACCGATGAACCACAGCTGTGGCAGCAGCACGGTCATGCGGGCGGCGCCCATCGGCTTGTTTTACGCCGGTGACCCGGAAAAGGCCTTTGCCGTCGGCTGCCAGGCTGCCAGCCTGACCCACGGCGGTCCGGAAGCGTATTTGCCGACGGCGACACTGGGTGCCATGATCGCTTTCCTGGCGGCAGGAAAGGATATCAGCACGGCCCTGGGAGGCGCCTTGCGCATCTTACAGGGGGACCCGGAAGGGACGCCGCTCATGAAGACCATCCTGCGGGCTGTTGACGAAGCCGTGACCGACCGCAACCCGGTTCACTCCATGAAGAAGCTGGGACTGGGCAAGAAAGGCGATGAAGCCTTGGCCCTGTCCGTGTACTGCGTCCTCAAGACGGGGCATCTGAAAGATGCTGTCCTCATGGCCTGCAATCAGGATGGTGACAGCGATACGTGCGGCGCCATCTGCGGGAATATCATGGGCGCTCAGGATGGAGTCCAGGCCATTCCGAAAAGCTGGCGCGGCCATTTGGAATGTGAAGCGTTGATCCGCAAGCTGTCACAGTGCCTGTACGACCATAGCCAGGCTTCCCGGGAGTCCTGCCATTGATGGGTTTCAGGAGACTGCCTGGCCTTCCCTCTTGACATTATAGGAGTATTCCCTATAATAAGTATATTATTTCTTGGCGTCGTGAAGATGCCGGATCGGGGGAACGAGGATGATTGAATCGATTGACCGGGCCCTGGCCGTTTTACAGCTCTTTTTAAAAGAAGAAAGGCCCCTCAGTGTGACCAGTATCAGCAAGATGATGGAACTTCATAAGAGTACGGTCAGCCGTACTATGGATACGCTGGAACGGCGCGGATTCGTCCAAAAAGACAACGAAACGGGGAAATACTGGCTGGGGCTCCAGGTCTATGCCCTGGGGATGCTGTTCCGGGAAAAGGATAAATTCCCCAAAGTCGCCTATCCCTATGCCAAGGCCTTGTCCCTGCAATGCAACGAAGGCGTCCACATCACGACGTTTGCCCATAACGGAGCGCCTTATCCGCAGCACATCATTTTAGAAAAGATAAAGTCGCCCAGGACGATTGATACGGCACCACCTGTCGGTGCCGTCCGTCCGGCGTATTGTTCGGCATCGGGCAAGTGCCTGCTCGCTTTTTCACCGGAATACCTGCACACCTACACGGGATGTACGCTACAGAAGTTTACTGAGTATACCGTGACCGACTGGGGCGATTTGCTCCAGGAACTGGAAAAAATCCGCCGCCGGGGCTATGCCGTAGAACGGGAAGAAGTGGAACTCGGCATGGCCTGCATTGCGGCGCCTATTTTTTATGGCGGCCATATCACGGCAGCTATCAGTCTATCCGGACCGGCGGAACGACTGGCTGGGGAAGAACGGAACATGGCCATTGAGGCCGTCAAAAAGACGGCAGCTGACATCTACATCGGGTCAACAACCTAAGGCTGTAGAAGGCGTAGCGCTTCTTTCAGAGCTC
>ERZ1031746.239-NODE-239-length-21178-cov-7.510060_pt1 | contig 21178 bp, 13 predicted proteins | sample MGYA00518171_ERZ1031746 | MGnify/ENA primary metagenome ERZ1031746 (study PRJEB33719, sample SAMN04261238) | wastewater metagenome | biome: rural village; feature: human; material: feces | host: Homo sapiens | place: El Salvador | collected 2013-01-07 ...
AGTTGGTGCCATAGCTCAGTTGGTAGAGCAAAGGACTGAAAATCCTTGTGTCCCCGGTTCGATTCCTGGTGGTACCACTTCTTATTAGAAGCCGAATCTTCGTAACAAGATTCGGCTTTTTTAATTTCCCTAATGTTTTTATAGATTTCGTTTTAATGGCACATTGACACTTATGAAAACGTTTGCGTGTAAAAAGTGAAACGAAAACGTTTGCTGTATCAGAATTTTGGCTACCTTTGCAGCGTAAAAGTAAATCATAAAAACCAAAATAATATATCTACTAAACATTTTAGTTTAAAATGAAAAAAACTTATTTACTGCTTTTAGCGGGTATGTTTGCTTCCGTTGTTTTTGCGAACAACAAGCAGACCGTTAAAATTGATGGTAATGTCTCAGACAAAATCGTCACCGAGATCACCTTCGATGGTGATAACGTAACACTCAATTATGCGGACAATTCTTCTGAAACGAAGGATATGTCGCTTGTGTCTCTTTCTTTTTCTTATGATTCTACTACAGGAATCAACAAGATAGAAGAGGTCAAGAAGTCATTGCAGGGTAAGGTTTTTAACCTCAATGGTCAACTCGTAGGTAATTCTCTTGAGGGATTGTCTAAGGGTATCTACATCGTGAATGGTAAGAAAGTAATTATCAAGTAAAAAAGGAGGAACGTAAAATGAAGAAAATGGTATTTACTTTGGCACTCCTCTTGATGAGCTTGAGTGCAGCCATGGCACAGACATGGACATTTGGTGCAATGAGCGAGGCTGATAAGGCTTTATGTGCAGCTGATGCCAATTGGGTATTGGGAACTGATCGCTACGGCTATACCTTAGCTTTGGAGAAAGCGGCTCTTGTTGCAAATGGCTCAGAATTGGCTTATACCAAGGGCTTGAAGTTTACTGCTGGTGCTCCTGCTGATAAATCCGAAGGAAAAGCAAAAGTCCGCTTGAACTATGGCTCTTCTCGCTTGGAATTGAACGGAAATGGTGTTTCTTTGATTATTCCAAGTCTGAAGGCTGGTCAGAAAGTAACAGTTAGCTGCAAGACTGGTAGTACTTCTACTGCTCGTTGTTTAGATGCTGCTAACTTGACTTCGGTTTCTGGTTCTTTTGGTACTCCTACAAAAGATCAGGTTACCAACGTTGGAACTGTAACTGCTGATGGTGATGTCGTGTTGAAAACCAATGGTGGTGGTATGAACATTTATAGCATCAAGGTTGAGACTGTAGGTGGCGGATCTACCGTTACTCCTGGTTCTACCGACAAAATTACCAATGCCGTTGCTCGTAACAGCAAGGTCAATCAGATGTATGTTACCACCAGTGCTGGTGATGTGAAGTATTATAATACTGCCGACTTGACAAGTGTTAAGTTCGAAGGTGACAAGACTATTATTACTCCTAAGTCTGGTGCAGAGAATGATGAGTATGACGCTTCTGTTCAAGCCATCAGTTTTGCTAAGAAGGCCGATCAGGGCGAAAGTGGTGATGTTGAAAATCCTGCAGGTGTGATTCAGATTACTGAGGCAAAGGGCTGGCAGGAGTCTGCCTACTTGAAGTGGGCTCCATTCGAGGGCGCTTCTTCTTATAATGTATATGTAGATGACAAGAAGATTGATGCTCAGTTGATTCGTCAGTATGCTTCTTACTATCGTGCTGATGTTCTCGGTTTGAAGGCTGGTACTTATTCTGTAAAGGTTGTTCCTGTAAATGCTGAAGGTGCAGAGATTACTGGTGCCAATACAGCTTCTAATTTGGTAGTAAAGAGCTACAACCGTGAGGGCTTTGCTCATTTCAAGTATGATGGTGTAGGTGCTTATAATAATGATGGTACTTTGAAGGCTGGTGCTAAGGTTCTGTATATTACAGCCAAGACAGCTAAGACCGTTTCTACAACCGTTAATACTGGTAAGCTTGAGACGATTACAGGTCTTCAGGCTATTATTGATGCTTATCAAAAGGGTGAGGATACAACTCCTATCGTCTTCCGAATCATCGGTAAGGTAAGCCTTTCTGACTTGGACAGAATTTCAAGTTCTGCAGAAGGTTTGCAGATTAAGGGTAAGGGTGCTCACTCTGAAATGAACATGACTTTCGAAGGAGTCGGTGATGATGCTACTGTATATGGATTTGGTTTCTTGCTTCGTAATACCAAGAGTGTAGAGTTCCGTAACTTTGCTATCATGCGTTGCCTGGATGATGCTATGTCTCTTGATACTGATAACTCTCATGTATGGATTCACAACATGGATCTCTTCTATGGCAAGAAGGGTGGCGCTGCCGACCAAGCCAAGGGTGATGGTACGGTAGATATCAAGGGTGACTCCCAGTATATAACTGTAGCATACAACCGCTTCTGGGATAATGGTAAGGCTTCTATGTGTGGTATGACGAGTGAAAGTGGCCCTAACTATATCACTTATCACCACAACTGGTTCGACCATTCAGACTCTCGTATGGCTCGTATTCGTACTATGAGTGTTCACATGTACAACAACTACTATCAGCACAATGATGTTTATGGTATTGGTGCAACAAAGGGTTCAAGTGTATTCATGGAGTCTAATTACTTTGATGGTGTTAAGCGTCCTATCATGAGCTCTAAGCAAGGTACTGATGCCAAGGGTGATGGTACTTTCTCTGGTGAGGCTGGTGGTTTGATTAAGGCATACGGCAATGTATTTGCCAACAAGCCTGATAACTTCAGCTATATCCCATACTCAGAAAACAATACAAGCTTCGATGCTTACGAGGTTTCTGCCCCAAGTGAGCAGGTTCCTTCAAGCGTAAAGACTTTGGTAGGTGGTACTTCTTACAACAATTTCGATACCAACTCAAGCCTCATGTATGCATACGCTGCTGATAAGGCTGCAGATGTTCCTGCTATTGTAGAAGGATTCTATGGTGCAGGTCGTTTGAATCATGGCGATATTGATTTCGTTATTCCTGATGAGACTGTCGTAACAAATGGTCATCAGCAGCCATGGCCTGCTTTGGCAAGCATTCTTGACGCTTATACTTCTGGTGTTGTTAAGGTATTCGGTGAGAGCAATGCAACTGGCGAAGGTGGTTCTACAGAAGGTGGCGAGACTGGTGGTTCTGGTTCAGGCGAAGGTGGTAGCACTGGTGGCTCTACTGGTGGTACAGAAGGTGGTAGCACAGTTACTCCTATTGAGGGTACAGTAACATGCAGCTTTACTGTGAACGGAAAAGAGGCTGTTCCTTCTAATAGTGCATTTGTTTTGACAGGTGAAGCTAAGAATGTTAAAAAGGAAGAAACAGTTATTGAAGGTACAACTTATACAGCAAGTCTTAAGATGGAAAGTAAAACTGAAGTTTCTTTCACCACATCTCAGAAGATGACTCTGTATGTATATTATGGCGTTTCTGGTACAAAAACTAATGTAAAGGTAGATGGCGTAAAGCAGGCAGGAGCTCCTACAACAGTTGTGCTTGAGGCTGGTGCTCATAAGATCACAAAGGGTGATACAACTACAATCGCTCTCATCAAACTTGTACCTGTAACAGAATAATAAACACATATTTTCCCCAATGAGGGAAAAATATATGAAATGAAATCAACTAAGGGCTGTCTTTTCTTGATGAGGACAGCCCTTTTTTCTCAAAACAACAAACAAAACTAAACTTTGCAATGAAACATATAAACCCTATTCTTTCAGTACCATTCAAGGTAACTTGCCGTAAAACCATCTTGGCTGCTGCTTTATTTTGTGGCTTCTCAATGATGGCAAATGCACAGATTCAGGATGGTCGTGACTTCTCAATGGATGGCTTTGCTGCCTACGAAGGTGTTCCTGGTTCTAACTGGTATCGTGCAGGTGGTACTACTGGTGGCGCTGGTGGCAAGGTGGTGAAGGCTGACAACTTCTCTCAACTGCAGGCCTATCTCCAGGCAACTGACCCATATATTCTCTCGTATAGAATATTATGATTTGGCGGGTTCCCATCTTTCTGCACCTCAAAAAGGAATCAATATTGTAAAGAAGATCAACTTTGATGGTATTGCAAGCGTAAAGAAAGTTATTTTCTAACGAGAAAGTTGTTTCTAATAAGTGATTTTTTTCATAGAGATATGGATAGAAACGGATAAAAGTTTCTTGCCAGATTAACTACAAAACGGACAAAAGCTCGATAAAAACAGGCTTTTGTCCGTTTTGTATTTATCTTTGTCTGATATATGTTTTGTTGTTTTTATGCGATTTAGTACTTTTGCAAGCGAAACAATTTAATAAAACAACAAACCTAAAAGAATAAACTAACAATGAATGTAATCTTGAGTAAATCTAAGAGAAGTATTTCTCTCGTGGCATTGTTCCTCATAGGGTGTTTGCAGCTTTTGGCTCAATCACGTATGATCCAAGGTGAGGTGACAGATGCTCAAAATGGTGAACCACTCATCGGTGCAACGGTGATGGTAGAAGGTGAGAAAAGCGGTACGGTTACTGATTTTGATGGTAACTTTAAACTGCAAGTGACTTCTTCTGCAAAGAAAGTCAAAATCTCTTATATTGGATATGTCGATAAAATAGTAGAGATATCAGATCGAATGAAAGTGAAACTTGAATCCGATAGTCAGATTCTCACGGATGTAGTTGTCATCGGTTATGGTACAGCTCGTAAGAGTGACCTGACGGGTTCTGTAGCAACAGTAAGCTCCAAAGACTTCAATAAAGGATTAGTATCATCACCAGAACAATTGATTAATGGTAAGGTTTCTGGTGTGCAAATCATGTCGAACAGCGGTTCGGCTTCTGCTGGTAGTACCATTCGTGTACGTGGAGGTGCTTCGCTCAATGCAAGTAATGACCCTCTTATCGTACTCGATGGTGTACCATTGGAACAAGGTGGCATTTCTGGTAATTCCAGCAACTTCCTCAGCATGATCAACCCAGCTGATATTGAGAGCATGACCGTGTTGAAGGATGCTTCTTCCCGCTTCTCAAAGAATACCCGTTGGGGTACCTTCCCATCAGTAGCTTTGGGATGGACCTTGACAGAGGAGCCTTGGTTGAAGGACAACAAGGAAGGAGATGATAGCAATCGCCAAGGTTGGGACATCTGGTTTAATGATGATGCTAAAAGCATGGAATCAGCAACGATTACGGTTGATCTCAACACGATGACATGGAAATATGAATAACATATCAATTTTTTTATTATCTTTGCAAAAAAAATGAAGAATATATTTGGAAAAGCCATGTTGCTGGCTACAGCGCTCTTGTTCTCTATCACAGGAACAAGTTGCAGCAGCGACGATTCTCCAGTTCCTGAAAAGGAGAAAACATACGATATGAGCGGTTTCGCTAAGGGAGCCGATGTCAGTTGGCTCACAGAAATGGAGCAGGACGGTGTGAAATTCTATAATCAGAATGGCAAGGCAGAGGAGTGCATGTGGCTTCTTCGCGACCTTGGTACAAATGCAATCCGCCTTCGCGTGTGGGTAAATCCGGAAGGTGGTTGGTGCGGTAAGGATGATGTCATCGCCAAGGCAAGTCGTGCACAGGCGCTCGGCTATCGCTTGATGATTGATTTCCATTATTCTGATACTTGGGCAGATCCGGGAAACCAGAAAGTACCTGCTGCTTGGCAGGGTTATACTTTCGAGCAGATGAAACAGGCGGTAGCTAATCATACCAAGGATGTATTATCTGCCTTGAAAGAGAGAGGTGTCACCAACGTAGAATGGGTACAGGTGGGTAATGAAACCCGTGATGGAATGCTCTTCAGCAGCGATGAGGCTGTAACTGGTAAAGCGTCAAAGAATGCTGCCAACTTTGCTGCTTATGTCAATGCTGGCTATGATGCCGTGAAGGAAATTTATCCACAGGCTAAAGTCATTGTGCACGTGGATGAGGGTAATAATCTCGGCCGTTATACCTGGCTCTTTGGCGAATTGAAGAAGAAGGGTGGAAAATGGGATGTCATCGGTATGTCACTTTATCCAGAAGATAACAATTGGCAGGAATTAACCACCAGTTGCCTGAATAATATCAAGACTTTATCAGAGATGTACAATTGCAATGTCATTGTTTCAGAGATAGGTATGTGGTGGGGGTCTGATCAGGCTGCGCCAATGATGGAGAAGATGGTGGATGGCTGCAAGGCTATTCCTACCTGCGAAGGTATCTTCTATTGGGAACCTGAGGTTTACAACAACTGGAAGCCTGCCAACTATAGTACTTTGGGTTGGGGTGCTTATACCAAGGGAGCTTTTGATAACTCCGGTAAACCAACTGCTGTATTCGATGCATATAAATAAGAATATTAAATAAAAGATATGATCAAGAAAAGCATTACTTTCATGTCTCTCGCCCTGGCGTTCTCTACCATGTGCCAGGCGCAGAGCAGAAAGGTTATCAATTTACCATCGTGGGATTTCTCCCGCGATGGCAAAGTGTGGTCTCAGGTAGCCGTGCCTCACGACTGGGCTATCGCGGGTCCTTTCGATAAGAAATGGGACCTGCAGATGGTGGCTATCGAGCAGAATGGCGAAAAGGAGAAGACCGAAAAGTCGGGACGCTCTGGAGCTCTCCCTTGGATTGGAGAGGGTATGTATAAGATGAATCTTCAGTTGCCGAAGGGCTACAAGCGTGCCGTCCTCGTTTTTGATGGTGCGATGAGTCAGCCTGTGGTAAGCGTGAATGGCAAGGAAGCTGGCAAGTGGGCATATGGTTACAATGCTTTCCGTATCGACATTACTCCTTTTATCCAGTTTGGCAAGAATAATCTGATAGAGGTACATCTTAATAATGTAGAGGAGAGTAGCCGATGGTATCCGGGTGGCGGTCTTTATCGTCCGGTATCTGTTGAACTGTATGGCAATGAAAACTTCTCTACCTGGGATACTTTCGTGCGTACATTGAAAGCCAACAGACAGGAAGCTGAAGTAGAGGTAAATGCTCTTTTGGAAGGAAAAATAGGTAAGTCTGGCAAGACAGTCATCGCCTTGCTTGATGAGAAAGGTACTAAGGTAGCTGAGCAAACCATCCAGGGTGCTACTCCAGAAATCAAGACTACCCTGAAGGTAACAAATCCTCAGCTCTGGTCTCCGGAATCTCCTTATCTCTATCAGGTGAAGTTGACCCGATATGAGGGAAAGAAGGTGGCTGATGTCCAGACCTTGAAGACCGGTATCCGTACCATCTCGGTATCCAAGAATAATGGTTTCCAACTCAATGGCATTACCCGCAAGATCAAGGGTGTCTGCCTGCACCACGACCTTGGTCCGTTGGGTGCTGCAGAGAACAAGGCTGCCCTCATCCGCCAGATCAAGACGATGAAGGAGATGGGTTGCGACGCCATCCGTACAGCCCACAACATGCCTTCTACCATGCAGATGGAAATCTGCGACTCCCTCGGTATGATGGTGATGGCTGAGAGCTTCGATATGTGGATTTATCCTAAATGTAAGAATGGTTATGCCAAGTTCTTCAAGGAATGGAGCGATAAGGACATCACCAACTTGGTGAAGCATCATCGTAATCATCCAAGCATCATCATGTGGAGCATCGGCAACGAGATTCCTGAGCAGTGGAGCAAGGAAGGTATGGAGATAGCCAAGCATCTGCAGGACCTCTGCCATCAGTATGATCCATCTCGTCCTGTCACTCAGGGTATGGATAAGGCTGAGGCTGCTTTAAAATCAGGCTTTGCACAGGTGATGGATGTTCCCGGTTTCAACTATCGCGTACATAAATATTATAAGAATATAGGGCAGTTGCCTCAGGGATTCCTTTTGGGTTCCGAGACGGCATCTACAGTCAGCTCTCGTGGCGTGTATAAGTTCCCGGTTGAAGTGCGTGCCAGCGACAACAACCCATACCCGGATGGTCAGTGCTCCAGCTATGATACAGAGTATTGTTCTTGGAGTAATCTTCCAGATGATGATTGGAAGATGCAGGATGATTACAGTTGGGTGATTGGAGAGTTTGTGTGGACGGGTTACGACTATCTGGGCGAGCCTACTCCTTACGATACCTACTGGCCAAGCCGCAGCAGCTACTTTGGCATCTGCGACCTCGCTGGCCTTCCAAAGGATAGATATTACATGTATCGTTCCCGCTGGAATGAAACTCAGCATACCACCCATCTTCTTCCTCATTGGAATTGGACAGGTCGTGAGGGACAGATAACTCCGGTTTATTGCTATACAGATGGTGTGGAAGGTGAACTTTTCGTGAATGGCAAGAGTCAGGGTAGGGTTCGCAAGGATAAGTCAAGTCGTTTGGACCGCTATCGTCTCCGTTGGAACAATGTGAAGTACGAACCTGGTGAGATTCGTGTGGTTACTTATAATCAGTATGGTGAAAAAGTGGGTGAGGATGTTAAGCAGACAGCCGGTGAGCCTACCCAAATGAAGTTCAGTGTAGAAACTCCAGACCATGAGCCTATCGCTTGTATGGTAGAGGGCTGTACAGATGAGCACAATGTGCTTCTGAATGCTGATGGCAATGACCTCGCCTTTGTCACCGTGAGTCTCTTGGATAAGGATGGCAACGAATGTCCGCTTGCCGATGATGAACTGACTTTCGAGGTAACTGGTGCTGGAATCTTTAAGGCAGCATGTAATGGCGATGCTACTTCGCTTGAGCCTTTTACACAGCCACAAATGAAACTTTTCAGTGGTAAACTGGTAGTTGTTGTACAAAGTAAAAAACAGGTGGGTGATATCACGCTCAAGGTGAAAGATACCCAGAGAAATATAGAAAAGACGATGGTCTTGAAGTGTATTTAATTCTTTTTATGCCAATATGTTTGCAAGTATGCTTAATAATGTGTATTTTTGCACTTATGAAGTTGACTCTTAAGCATATTGGCATGTTTTTTATCATGCTTTTTTTGAGTTGTGCTCTTAATGCGCAACGTTTTGTTAATGTGGCTCTGGATGGGGCACAGACGGTTTGTTCTATCCAGCAAGACAGTCAGGGCATGATGTGGCTTGGTACAGAGAATGGACTTTACTGCTATGATGGTTATCATAGTTATAAGCAATATACAGAGCATACTTTTTCTAATACCCGCGTTTATGCAATGGCTGTAGATAGAGAGCAGTTATTTCTCGCTACAGACAAGGGTATGATGTGCTTCAATCTGCAATCTAATTCTTATGTACAGCCGTCTGCTGATGCAACAAAGGATAATGGAAGAAAAAGCACTTTGGAACAGAGAGCGATCCTCCTGAAATACAGACAGATAGTTTTTGGCAGCGAAGTATATGCTTTGCTGGATACACCTAAGGGATTGCTCGTGGGAACTCTATCGGGTTTGTATTCAGTAAAAAAGCAGGCTTTAAACGGAAAGAATTCTTGGGCGAAATTGAACAAGCAACGTATCCTGCTTCCCGACAGTCAGCAACCTCTTGTCAATGCCTTGGCTTACGATGCCAAGCGCCGTTGCTACTGGATAGGTACAGAAGGTGCCCTGTATTGTGCAGACTTACAACTGAAGAATTTTACCAGGATTTCTCAGTTGAATGGTAATTCCGTCAAGTGTTTGGCAGAAGAATCCAATGGCAATCTGTATATTGGAACAGATAATGGACTCTATCGCCTGTCTTTGGACAATTCCATTCTGCATTTCGAGCACGACTCCCGTGATGCTTCTTCCATTCCTAATAATATCGTCTGGTCTTGTTTTGTGGATAAGTGGCAGAATGTGTGGATAGGAACGGATAATGGTCTATCCCGTCTTTCCACGCATACTTATTTCCAATATACCTCGCTTGATAAGATCACTCTTTCGGGGGAAGGTAACTGTCTGCATGAAATTTGTCAGACCAGAGATGGAGAATGGTGGTTGGGAGGAACCAATGGCTTGATTCGTTTTGGAATGAATGCCAGTCAAAATGCATCGGATGGCAATGTTGCCTGGTATAAGCAGAACAGTTCGTCTTATCCCCTGAGTCATAATCGTGTTCGTAAAATCTATGAAGATCGCAAGGGGGACGTATGGGTATGTACGGATCATGGAGTCAACTACTACAATCGCCAAACCAAACAGATGCATAACTTTATCATCTGCGACAAGACTGGCAAATATTCTACAGCCTGGGCATACGATGTGCTGGAAGATAAGCAGGGCAGAATGTGGATGGCTTCCTATATGGGAGGCATCTTTGTCATCAGCAAGCAGAGACTTCTGTCTTTGATGACCCATTCTTCAGGTTCTACTACCATCGTGGCTGATTATCATTTCTCCGACCAAGGTAAGAATGCACTTTCAGGTTTGCATGTAGGACAGATGGTGATAGATGCACAAGGTATGGTTTGGGCTTCCAGTTTCAGTAGCTTGGACCGTATCAATCCGCAAACTATGAAGGTGGTTCCTGTTGAGCACAAGGATGATATCAACTATTTGATGGCTGATTCTAAAGGAAATGTCTGGGCAGGTGGAAACACAGAGGTAAAATGCTTTGTGATAAATCCTTCTGCCAACCACTCGCAGCTGGAGACGAAGACATGGAAGATAGGCGGAAAAGTGATTACTATGTGTGATGTGGATGGCAAGACCTGGGTGGTGAGCGGTAAGGAATGTTGTGTCATCGATTTGGGTGGCAAGAGTTCCCGTTTCAAGATTCCTTCTTCTATTGCTCCTTTAGCCATTTTCTATTCTAAGGCTCAGCACATGGTAATGATGGGTGGCAACGATGGCTATATCTGTCTGCGTGCCGATATGCCGATGGAGAAAGGGTTGCAGACCAAACTGATGTTGGCAGGTATTGTGGTCAATGGAAATCAATGGCAAGATGCAGCTCCTCGCAATATGAAGGAGTTGGAACTTGCAAGTGATGAGAATAGCTTTACCCTTCAGCTGACAGATCTTCCGTTCTCCGACCATCCTTCTGCTGTCTATGCTTATCGGTTGGAAGGTAGTGATCACGACTGGCATTATCTGAATAAGAAAAGGTTGGATATCAGCTATAATGGTTTGCCATATGGTAATTATCATCTGAAGGTGCATGTCGTGGATGGTGAGGGTAATATAGAAGCCGAAGTGTATTCTCTTGATATTACGATATTGCCACCATGGTATCTTTCCATTTGGGCAAAGTTAGTTTATCTTTTGTTGGCTATTGCATTGGCTTGGGGAATCATGAAGTTCTATCTGGTGCGTGAGCGCCTGGCGGAGGAGCGCAGGCAGAAGGCTGAAATCCTGGAGCAGGTAGAGGCACGTATCAGTTTCTTCAATCGTCTGTCAGAGGATTTGAAGACCGCTGTGACTCATCGCTCATTTGATGAGATTCTGGAACTTACCAACCGTTATTTAGGTGTGAAGATAGAGAAAAAGGAGGCAGAAGAACCTGCTTTAAATGCTGCAGACCAACGGCTTCTGAAGGAGATTACCGAGACGATAGAGACCCACATGATAGACTCAGACTTCAATGTGACCACCTTGCAGGAGATATTAGGTATTGGAGGCAAGCAATTGTATCGTAAGTTGAAGGCGATGACAGGAAAAACTCCTGTAGAGTATATCCGTGAACTCCGAATGAACAAGGCAGCCGTGATGTTGAAAGAAGGTAAGTTCAGCGTTTCTGAAGTGATGTACACGGTGGGCTTCTCCAACAACAGTTATTTCTCTAAGTGCTTCTCCAAGGCTTTTGGTATGACGCCGACGGAGTATATGAAGAGTTAAGTGAAGAATTAAGTGAAGAGTGAAGAACGAAGAGTGAAGAATTCAATAGTAATTAGGGTATGAAGACGATACAACCGATATTGACCATTACGGGTTCTGACAGTACGGGTGGTTCTGGTGTGCAGGCGGATATCAAGACGATATTCGAATTGGGAGGTTATGCCGTATCGGCGATAACCAGCATCACCGTGCAGAATACCCTGGGTATCCAGGAGTTCTTCGATATTCCTGCCGAGATTGTTTCGGGGCAGATAGAGGCTATCATGAACGATATGCAGCCCGATATAGTGAAGATAGGTATGATACGCAGGGTGGAGACGCTGAATGTGGTCATCGATGCCCTGACCCGGTATCGTCCTGCTCATATCATCTATGCTCCAGCTATCTGGTCTAGTCAGGGCGATGCGCTGATGACGGAGGATGTGGTGAGCCAGATCAAGTACCGTCTGCTGCCGCTCTGTTCGGTAGTCGTGGCGAGAAAGAAGGAGAGTGACATCATTCTTCAGAACTCCCGACTCCTGGAGCTTGCCGAGAAGCAGGGGCTCCGGATTTATCGCCTCGACAATGCCAATTCGCATGGTCTCATCAACCGTTTCTCTTCTGCCCTTGCCATCTATCTGAACCAGGGCAAGAAGATGGAAGAGGCGTTGGCGATGGCGCAGGATTTCATCAATATAGAACTGGCTAGGGAGAGCAATCTGCAGGGCAGGAGTTCCGAGCTTTACAACCAGTTTATCTCGCAGGTGAATAACTTCTGCCGCACCTATAGCGATGTGCATTTCTATGCCGACCAGCTGAATGTGAGTGGCCGTTATCTGGCGCAGGTTACCCGCCGCATCTCCGGCAAGACGCCGAAGGCAATCATCGATGAATACATCGTGAAGGAGATAGAGCGCGAGCTTTCTACCACCACGCATACGGTGCAGGAGATAGCCAACACCTTCGGCTTCTCATCCCAGGCTCATCTCACCAAGTTCTTCAAGAAGATGAGAGGGGTAACGCCTTCTGCTTTCAGGCAACCAAAGCCTGTTAATTAAAATGAGTCTAGCCAAAAGAAATAATGAAATCCAGCCAACTGAGGAAATAAAAAATTCAGCCAACTGAGGAAATTTCGAAAAAAGTAGTATGGTAGACCTCCCGAAATTTTTCTCCCGACGCATCACTTTGTGCCCGGAAATGGCAAAAAGTTTCCCCAGTAGAGGGCAATATTGTGCCATAGTTAGGCAATAAATGGAATGAGTCATTATTTTTTCTATTTTATAGTGCAGATAGTCTTTGTATTGCAGGGAAATGTTATATCCTTGCAACAATGTGATGACTATGATTGCCAAAATCGTTATACTATAATACCTTTTCATACCTATGCGTTTTGTTGTCTGATACTATAAACTGCAAAAGTACTAATTTATTTTTAAACTCACGCACTTTTCTACATCATTTTTACATAATAATCTAGGGGCAAATATTATGTAAAAATGATGTAAAAGGTTTGGCGGTTTGAGCAATTTGCCGTAATTTTGCACCGAGATAATTTTAATTAATATAAAGAGAAAATAGTATGAAAGAATTGTTGTTGTTGACTTTGTTGGCATCTTCGGCTACAGTTTCTGCTCAAGAGGTAGATTCTGTGAAAACTCAGCATATCAAAGAGGTGGTGGTCACTGCTAAGAATCACGTTGCAATCAAAGATGGTGTTTCATACACTCCAACTCCTGAAGAACGCAAGTCTTCATCTAATTATTCTGCATTGCTGGCTCGTATGATGGTGGCAGGATTGCATGTAGATGAATTTACAAATAAAGTTGAGACAAATTGGGGCAAGGAAGTTCATTTCTTTATCAATGGTTTTGAGGCTAGCGATTGGGAGGTGAAAACTCTTCGACCAAAAGAGGTGGCCCGTGTGGAATTCTTACAATCACCATCTGAGGCAAAATATAAAAACTATCAGGCTGTAGTCAACTTTGTATTGCGTGAATACAAATATGGAGGTTATGTAATGGCCGAGGCTAACCAAAGTTTTGGTAACTATGATAGTGGTGATTATGATGTCGCAGGAAAGCTGAAGAAGGGACATATGACTTATCAGGCAATTGTGGGAGCGTATTATAAAAATGCTCATGAAATAAGAGGTAACAGAAATATCACTTATACTTATAATGATGCTTCTACGCTTAACAAAAAGGTTGACTATGAGCAAGTTGAAAAGCAGCGAATTTATTCTACAGGTATCAGCGCCAGATATGATTCCAATAATCTGATTTGGCTGGTGCAAGCTGGTCTGAAATATAACAAAACTCCTGATATTTATACCCGACAGAACATTAGATACAATGAGTCTGAAGAGACTTCTTCTGTTTCTGATGCTACCTCTCAATCTCTTACACCCTATGTGAGCTCACAATTCTATCTGGAGGGACTGCCTCATCGTGCTTATGTATATGGTGGACTTTCTTTCTCTTATAACCATAACAAGGGTAGCGAGGATTATCAATTAATGGAATCGGAAGGTCAAAGCATCATCAATGGAACAAGGGAAAATGCTTATTTGCCAAGCTTATGGCTAGGTTATGGATTGCCTGTTTATAAACAAAACTATTTGGTGTTTACTGCTCAACTCAACTCTGAGATTTATCGCACGAACTATTATGGAACCGCCGATACTTATCAGAAATTAGTGAACTCTTACTATTCCTTTGACTTAAATTATAATCATAAGTTCTCTAAAAAGTGGAGTGGCAGTTTGAAAATGTCCATACCTGTACAGAGTTATAAGGTTCAAGATGAACCAACGATGACAAAGGCTTATATTAATGGAGGCATGACGCTTAGTGGACGGTTTAACGAGAAGCATTCCGTTTATGTACAGGCTAACATCACTCAAAGTTCTATTAATCCTACTTACTACAATACAGTAGTGCGCCAGGACGATGAGGTGACAGGCAGCAAGGGTAATGCTGATTTGAAAACTGTACGCCAGGCCTATGCCCTTTTGTCATATACATGGATGCCTTCTAATTTGTTCTCTCTTAATTCATCCTTTAGTTGGGATAATATCATCAATGATATTGTACCTTATTGGCATGAAATAAATGGACTGATGGTAAAGGAGATGATTAATAGTGGCTCGTTCAATCCAATATATATCAATGTGACTCCATCTTTGAACCTTGCGCATGGTAAGATTCGTTTGAGTTCTAAAGTTTCGTATGTGCATGAATGGCATTCCGGTCTGTTTCATATAAACAACGGTTATTGGGGACTATATCCTACCTTGTATTGCAGACTAGGAAAATTCTGGGCTGTAAATCTCAATTACGCTTATAGTTCTGGAGAAGGATATATGCGTGGAAGTTCCAACCTTACTCGCTTCTCAGATAATTTGAAGTTAGGATTACAATATACCAAGGGAAATTTATTTGTTAAATTACAGGTTAATTCCCTCATACTTAAAAATGGTAATACGAAGAGTTGGCTTATCTCTGATTATATTGATAGTTATTCTTATCAAAGCCGTCCATGGGATAGACGCTATGTGTCATTATCTGCAAGTTATACTTTAGATTATGGCAAGAAGATTAATCATGGGAGCAATTTGAGATTTAACGGAACGACAAAAACGTCAGTATTGTAATTGTTTATGCGTAATATTAAGGTTGTTCACCAACATTTGCAAGCATGCAATGCCATGTTGATGAATGTCAGTATGTGCAAAAATCCATCATTGAGGGATTATTTGTATCTTTGCTGCAGTTTTTAATGATAAATGTATTCTTACTATGATGCGTCAAGGTGTTTCTAGGTATATACTAAGTGTTATAGTGCTTTTGTTGTTCTCAATGAAAACACAGGCTCAAGATGTGTCTGAACCTCTCGACTCTATCATAAAAACATTAAAACTAAAAGAGGTTGTTGTGAAGGCGAAGAAGATACGCCAATCAGGTGATACGATTTCCTACGCAGCTTCTTCGTATATATCTAAGGATGATAAAGTCTTGGCAGATTTGCTTCGTAAAATGCCAGGTGTAGAGGTGATTGGTAATGGGCAGATTAAGTATAATGGTCAATGGGTGAATGAGTTTTATATTGAAGGGGCCGATATGCTTGGTGACAACTATGGCGAAGCAACGAAGAATTTGGATGCCAAGGCCATTGGCTCTGTGCAGATTATGGAGAATCACCAGAACATTAAGCTTTTTCAGGGAACAAAAAGCGGCAATGCGCCTGCTATGAATATAAAACTCAAGCAAACGGCAAAAGGTGCATGGACTGCCATGCTTTCTGTTGCGGTTGGCGGTCAGCCTAAGCTGGCGAGGAATATGACTGTTAACTTAATGAACTTCCGCCGCAATAGTCAAAACCTGACATTGCTTAAAACGAATAATGTAGGTGATGATTTACGTAAGGAAATCAATGCCTCGTCTTCGCTGAATTCTGTTTTGGGCGCAGGAATATTGCTACCCGATAAACCTGCTGTTTCTGATTTATATGCCTATAGAAATGATTCATATAGTGCCTCTATCAATCAGCTTTATAAGTTGGATAAGGACAGGACTTTGAGCTTTAATGTAAATTACCTTTATGATCAGGAAAAGCAAAATGCTACCGATGAAAGCCGTTATCTCTTGGATGATGGCACTCGATATGTTATACAGGAGTCTAACCAGGCTTTGGTAGGGCAGCATTTTGTTGGAGGACATGTTGCTTATAAATTGAATAGCTCCAAAAGTTATCTTAAAAACAATTTGTCGGTAAATGCTTCTTTTCCTAAGAATGAAGGCTTGGTGAATGATTTCGTCGCCCAGACTCTCTCTGGTCATAGTTTCTTGTTGAGTAATGTGATGAAGGCAAACTATAAGAAAAAGAATGGTGGAGTCGCAGATTTGGAATGGAAAGCTTCTTTTGTGGATAAGAGAGGGGTGTTGAATATGTCGGAAACGAAAATGAGCCAGCTCCTGAGACAACGCAACTTCCAGAGTGAAGCTACTGGATCTTTGTTGGCTTTCACGATTCCTCATCTTATGTTTAATTTGAATGGCAAGGTCATGTTTGATTGGCAAAGGGTAAGTGCAGGATTGAATTCTCTGTCGGATACTTCTGGCAGCGAACAGAAAACCTGGTTGTTGGGAGCTTTTGTTAACCCTAAAATCCTGTTGCATTTTGGAAACAGACTGCAATGGCTGGTTTATGTGCCTGTTGGGGTGAAATATTATCATTCTGCTGATGGCTCTTTGGATTATGATAAGCGGTTCTTTTCGATATGCCCATATTCTAATCTGACATATAAACCTACTGGTCGCTTATCTTTCGACTTGACGACGATATGTGAGGAGTCTATGCCTTCTGTCTTGTCTCAAATGGTTCTGAAACATTTTGTGAATTATCGTACGACAATGTCCAATCCTTATCAGGTAGAGATAGTTCCCAATCGCTCTGTTAAACTGGCGTTTACGTCAAGTTATAAGGATATTATTAAAATGTTGTTTGGTGGTGTTACTCTGTCTTATGTGGATGCTCGAAATGGTAATAGTATGGGGTATCAGGTGGTTGACGATGTTGTCAATTATATCGTCCAGCCGCAATCTACCAAAAATAGAGTTTGGCAGATAGAACAAACGGTGGCGAAGGGATTCTTTCGATGGAATTCCAAGATAAGCGAATCTCTCAGCATAGGAACGTCCAGGAGTGAATACTATGTAGGCGGAGATTGTCATGATGGTCGGAGTGACTATCTGCAAGCTAAAATCTCGTATGTTGCTTCTGTAAGGAAATGGCTGAACCTGTCAATCTCTAATGATTACTCTGTGTCAAAACCATATACGGATGGAAAGGCAAGTGGGGAGGTTTACAGAACTTTCATGAATGCTTCTTCTTTTACGTTTTGGTTGGGTAAGCAATTGAATGTGGTGCCCTCTGTGCAATATTATCATAACAATTACTTCTCATCAGGTCGCAGCAATGTGTTCTTGAATACGGTGATGGAGTATTATTGGGGTAATGCAACATTATCGCTGAAATGTACCAATCTTTTAGATCGTCGTACCTTCCATCGTATAATAGACAATGGAATAACACGTTATTCCGGTGAGTATCAATTACGGGGCAGGACAATCCTGTTCGGAATACGAATAAAAATCATATAAAATACTTCAAGATGAAAAATTATAGGAAACTGCTGGTCATGGGCATGATGCTCGTGGGAATGAATGTGAGTGCGCAAGTAAGTGTGACTTATGCTTTGGATTCACCAACTTTTACTTTGGCGCATGAGAGTACGGATAAGTTTGAAACCTTGGATTCTGCTTATCTTAGTGTCACCTATCGTTTCAAATATCGCCAGACGGCAAAGGATGATTCCTTGCGGATGGAAGATCTTATGGATCTACAGCTTGGCAGAAAGTATAATGCTTTCTTTAGTAAAAATCTGCGCGATCTGGATCAGGAGAATACGAAATCTTTGAAAACAACGATGCGATTTACTCCTATTCCTGCGGAATATGTGGGTTTTGACATATTGTTTAGCCATTCAGATAAGATTTGTCAGGTAACCAATCGAATTCCTTATACCAGTCAGGTGATAGAGTATAGCGAAAAAATGCCAGATATTAAATGGCGATATCTGCCTGAGGATACAGCAACGGTGATGGGCTATCTTTGTCATGCGGCCGAATGTCAATATGGTGGTAGAACATGGAAAGTATATTATGCCGATAAAATCGCTTTGCCTTATGGTCCATGGATGTTGAATGGAGCAAAGGGACTCATTTTGAAAGCAGTGGATTCTGACCATGATTTTGTGTTTGAGGCTGTCGGGTTAACTCAGAAGTCGCAGCCTGTTATTCGTTATACTTGGAGCAGAAAGACGATGAGTAAAGAAGAATGGCAGAAGTATGCGGCAAATATGTATAAGAATGCAGGTGCATTTGTTCGCAACACGGGAGCACGTATTATCGTGATGGACAATAGTGAAAAAGGTTTTCATCATCTGAATGAAGATTGGGAGCAATATTACAATCCTTTGGAGAAATAACATGGAAATAATAACAACAAGTAAAAATAAGTATGAAAATCTATAAAATCCTAGTTACTCTCTGTTTTTTTGTGGTAATTGTAAGTCAAACTGCTAGTGCTAAAGGTATAATAGCAAGGGATATGGGAGCTAACAAAGGTGATGTTCCTGCAAACATTGCTATCCTTGATTCTGATAGTAGCGTTGTTGCCAAAAACATGACTGGTATCTCGGATTCTACAGCAATCTCTCTATCTGATATAGAGGTGATAGGGCATCGCAAAAACATAAAGTTGTCTGGTCATAATTTACTCGTAGACGTAGAGCATGATTCTATTCTTAACCATCAGAATGATATATATGAACTGATTGGTAAGGTTCCTGGTGTCTTACATGTAGAAAATTCGTTCAATGTGTTGGGTAAGGGAGCACCGGTCTATTATTTAAACGGGCGTAAGGTGAGAGATCAAAGTCTTATCGATAACTTACCAGTTGATCAAATCAAATCTTTAAAAATCGTTGCCATGCCAGGGGCGGATTATGACACGTCGGGTTCACCTGTGATTGATATAAAAACTAAGATTTTAGGAGATGGTGTGGCATTTAATGTCATCGGAAATGTCACTCAGGCAAAGCATTTGGCTCATAAAACAGGTTTCTCTTCAACATACAATTCAGGAAAAATAAATTTGTATGGTAAGTATTACTATAGGAGAAATAATGCTTCCGAAAGTTCTGATTATAATAAACAGGTATTGGCTGATACCATTTGGAATAAAATGCAACATATTGAAAGCTTAACGCATTCTGGTAGTCATACTTATTCTGCTGGTATGACTTATCATCTGTCTGATAAATCAGAACTAGGAATGCTTTATAGTGGAATGTACACGGATGGAAAGGTTGAGACTCGGGATACATTTAGTGTAGTGCCAAATGCAGGACCTGCATATTATCTCTTTGATAAGAATAAATCCAAAAACAACCTCCTTACGCATCATGTCAATATGTATTATGATGCAAGTTTGAATCATGCCTGGCACGTGAGTGTAGTGATGGATTATATTTCTAAAGCATCGAACACTAATTCTGCTTTAAAGGAAAATCATATAGGTACGAGCTCTGAGGTTTCATATATGGGACATTCTAAATGGAATGTCCTGGCTTCTAATTTCCATGCTACCCATGATTTTGGAAAATGGGGCACTATGGGTATGGGATATGATTTCAGCTATAGTGAGGGAATAGACAAGATAGATTATGAACGGTTGAAGTTCGATGGTCGTTTTGAGAATAAGGAAGTTAAAAATGCAGTATTTATCAACTACGAATTACCCTTGGGGGACTTTTCTTTGAGTACAGGAATACGTTATCAGAATCTATATTCTCGTCGGAAGAATGAAAAGGCGTCTGTGATAGAGTCGCATAGTGATAATACATTCTTGCCGTCAGTAACCCTGGGTTATAGTCATGGATTGTTGGTGCAGAATCTTAGCTATTCGATAGGAACAGAGCGGGCTAATTATGCAGATATGAATGATAATGTGACGTATGTGAACCGTTATGAGCAATCTAAGGGTAATAGCCAGTTGAAGACAGCCATCACTCATAGCTTGTCTTATCTGTTGATGTATAAGTCTTTGTTTCTTACATTAAATTATGATTATGTTTATCGTCCATTATTGCCGGTGATTTATTCTTTGGAAGGTAATTCGGCAGTAACGGTTTCGTCACAAGATAATTTGTCGCATCGTCAAGCATTGTCGGCGATGTTGAATTGGCGTAAGACCTATAAATGCTATACTGCGTCGTTGACGGGATTCTTTCAGAAGTCAATAATGCATTATCCGGGTATTGATGGAACAACATTTCATGATGGACATCCGTCGACAATTCTTAATTTTGATAATGATTTCCGGCTTCCTAAGCATTTCCTGCTCTCTCTGTCTTGGCAACAAGTTTGGGGTGGATACATGGAGTCGATAAATGTAAAATCATCTTCTTCTGTCAATTTGAGTATCAAAAAATCTTTCTTGAACGATAGATTGCGGTTATCATTAGATGGGTATGATATTTTTAATGGAGATAGAAATCGTGCTTGTAGGCAGATTTATAATGTTAAATCTAGTTTTAATACAAAGTATGAAACTCGAAAAGTAGGATTGACGTTAACATATCGTTTCCATAAGATAAAAGAAAGAGAGAATCAAACATCAGCAGAGGTAGAAATGGAGCGACTTGGTATTCCGAAAGAATAGACTTTTCTTTGGTTTTCTAATAAAACTAAAAGGCGTTTGATATGGAATAAAAAGAAAAAGAATCAGATAATATAGAGTTGAAACTTCTTGATATCCAATCCAAGTCCAATTTGGAGCGAGTTCGTTTTGTTAACACATAGATAAATCTCTCTTGCAAAATCGCCAGTGAAGCTGTAGAAAGACTTCGTTGGCGATTTCTCAATATATAATCTTACTCAATCATATTCTTGAGTATCCATTTCCTGAAGAATGGGTCT
>ERZ1031746.247-NODE-247-length-20980-cov-5.530848_pt1 | contig 20980 bp, 18 predicted proteins | sample MGYA00518171_ERZ1031746 | MGnify/ENA primary metagenome ERZ1031746 (study PRJEB33719, sample SAMN04261238) | wastewater metagenome | biome: rural village; feature: human; material: feces | host: Homo sapiens | place: El Salvador | collected 2013-01-07 ...
CCGGTGGTGAGCTGATGCTTCGCTTCACCGCCCGTGGCTCCCAGGTTATATTCGTATGTTGTTCCGTTTTCTGTATATGTGCCGGCACTGACTAGTACCCGGCCGGCATCCATCTTTTGCCACGTCGTGCCTGGCCACAACGTATTGGGATCATCATTCGTTGTGGTTTCAAAAATGCTTCCTATTGGGCGAACATATTTAATTGCATCCGTTTTATATGCCTCTAATACTGCCTGAAGAATTGCTGGCGTAATAATTTTCATAGCATCCGTGCCAGCTTTTGCCTCGGCTTCCGTGGCAGTCTCCTGACATTTCCTGATGATTAAATAGGCACAGCCATTATCTTCCACTGTTGTACCTACACCAGTCCATGTCGGTTCAATATTATTTGTTTGCCCGGCCGTTGTAACTTTTGCTACTGTATTCGGCTGCATCTGGGGGCTGGAAATAATTTCCCCCTCCGCGTATGTTGTTCCAGGCTGCCAGAGCCTGACAGAATTTGCAACATTTTCTACGACATTGTGCATATTCTTTATAAAATCTTGATACTGCTGTTCTGTCGTTGGATTATCTTCATTTGGGTAATGAAAATACGGTTCTGTATCCAGTAATTTTTGTATTTCAGCCATCTATAACATCTCCTTCATATAGCCCTGCCAACTAATATCTACGGTTCCTGCCACATGGTTCCCATTTTGATCCACCAGTTTTACGACACATGGATTTCTGCTTGTTATCAGCGGTTGGAGTATAACGCCTGAGCTGTCTCCTTCTACAGCATCAATATGTACAGCTGTCGTGTGATAACAAGGCGTGACAATGGGTAGTTCCCTGCCTTCAATCGGGATTTCCAAGTTTTCGAAGTGTTCATTCCGGTCAGGCACGTCAATATAAACACCAAATGATTTAACAATCGTTTCTTCATTTTCACTGTTTAATGCCACGATTCTAAGCTGCAGTATGTCTCCCGCCGAGATTTCAATTCTGTCGCTGTACTGCTTCCACATTTCATTTTCAATGCTCCAGACTGCTGCGTCTTCATCGGTCCATGCAGCTTCGTTCTTGTCATCCCAGGCTGCATCGCCCAGGATTTCACGATAATATACGATAGCCGGTCCTTCGATATCATATTTCAGCCAAAACTGTCCGCTTACTGGTGCTGTAAATTCTGCGGTTACTGTATATGCCTGCCAATTGTTCCGCCATTCGTAATCATCGGCTTTGCTCCATTTATACTTGCTGGCGCTTGTCCACCGGTATTCATTGTTTTTCGGATATAAGTAGTTGTTCCGTTCGAGATACGCATTATGCGTAACCTCTGCCCAGCTATTGTCAGAATATTCTTTATGGTACAGTACGTTTTGTTCAATCAAATCGCCCATATCCAGGATGCAGTATGCAAAATCTGCTGATTCATTACCCGCATTATCCACGGTTTTTATCATGACAGCATGAACCCCCTGGCGTACTGTCTGGGTTTCATATGGCTGCGTAACAATTAAGCCATCCTGTACTGGTATGCCCGTTTCCCAGTTCAAAACTGTACCCTGGGTATATTTCATCCGAAACCCAGCAATATCGTTCGGATCTGGATACGTAAAATCCCACCAATACCGTCTCGTGCCATTCGCCATTTTTTCTACGTTGAGTTTCCGTACAGCATTTGGCGGTTCATCGCTTCCCACTGTGACTTTAGTAATTGTGCCTGTCGAACTGCGCAGATGGTTGACTGTAACGACCTTGACATAATATTCTGTATCGACTTCAGTATCGCATTCAAAGTACATATTGATTGCAGAGCCAGCAGTCGTATAGGTAATGCCGTTATCTCGTGACAGGAAAATAGTAAACCGCTGATAAGGCAGCCGTTCGGGATATGACCAGGACAAATATAGCCGAGAATGCCGTTGCCCTCCATTATCTACCCAGCAGATCTGCCGTCCTACCAGATTGGTGACATTCTTTACGTCATTTTCGTTTTCTGCATCGCTATAATTGATTGGCGGTATCGTGTAATTTTCATTAAAGACGTTTTCATTGTATTCAATCGCTTCAATTTCCCGTATCATGTCTTCGGTCCGGCTGATAGAGCGGACAACAAATTTTTTCGTCCCCTTGCTTACTTCTGCAATATCAAAAATGTCATCTGGAAACGGTGCCACATCTGGCGAATCCGTCAATACAACCGTAGTCGTTCCATCGCCATTATCCGCAATGCTCTGGCATCCTATTTCATAGCGTGTGTCATTTGCAGATGATCTAAACGCAAACGTATACGGTTTTGAACTGTCATAACTCCGCATCACAGCATTCACGACTATCGTAGTGCCGTCCACCGATGCAATGCGCCCGCTGGTCTGCCACATAGGAACATCATGGGATACCCAGATGACATCTCCCACAGTGCATGAAATTGCATCTATAGCCGCCTGGAAAGATACAGTTCTAATCATGTAGGCATTGCAGTACAGCTGGAATTTAGCCTCTCTATAGGCTTGCTCATAGCTGGTAATGCCATCATATGACAGCTGGGATGTCGTATCGTATTCATCAGTATCGAATGTAGGCCCAAACACCTTGACTGTATCGCGCTCATAATCCTTCTGCGAATTGGTGAACGTCAGCTCTACTGCATTGGCCCGGTCCGATGTCTGGAGAAACGTTTCCGTAAATGTGCCACTAATAATGTTGCCCATGCCAAACATCTGCACGGCTTCTTTCGGACCGTCCCAGCAGCATCCATATTTTGTACCAAACAATTCTACGATGCCACGCCCAACAGGCGCAATATATTTATTTACGACATCTAGTAATTCACCGACGGTATTGATTTCAATGTTTATTTTGAGATTAAATTTGTCACAATACGTCGCCCATTCGTCGAACTGATTATATAGCATTAGCCCGGTGTCTGCGCCGTAATGTATGTATACTTCATCGCCACTCCGAGCATCCGTTATCTTATCTGCCCGATGCACCATGTCATAGGCAGCCCAGGCCGGATTGGTTGCATCTTTTTCTTCGTAGGCATTCGTACTTGGATTCCAGACGTATACCGAGTTTCGCTGTTTCATGAATTTCATCGTCGGGGACCCGGAAAGCTGATCGGTCGCCAGTGCCCGGATGCCAATCAAGGCTATGCCAGGGTAGGTAAAGTCGTCATAAACGATGCCACTGACCGCTGTCCACCAGATTCTTGTACAGGCTCGTGTAGATGAAACCGGATAACCACGACTTGTGACCTTAAGCCTGACTTTATATTCCCCTTCAGGCAGGTGATCTACACGATACTGCCGTCTGATTGCCGATGACTTGTTTCCTCGAATCATCCCACTATCAGCAGATTCCCGTGTAGCCCGTATGTTAATCTTTCCCATACGTGACCAGGCGAAAGCACCTACATATTCGTGAGTTGTTACCCAGTTAAATGGACCGATAGCCACGGTTCTTTCCGGCTCAATCGTATAATCCGCGCTATATGATCCTATTGTTGCTTTACATTTACCGTTATCATGCTTGCTGAACTTTATTTTATATTCGCCAATAGGCACGGTATCGTCATTCAATGATAACCATTGTGCCAGTTTCTTTTGCCGTTTGCTGAAGTCGATATAATGATGTGGCTTTAAAAAATCTTTCCAGTTGTCTGTATTATTAGGTGCATACTGGGCCTGGATTTCTACGTACGTTTCATCCAGCCCGCCTTTATCATTTGCATAATACAGACCATTGGAGCATTCCACATAGATGATGATGCCCTGGGTGGCGGTGCCGGTCACAACATCGGTGCGCCATTCATTTTCCAGTATTTCATATCCCAGCGTTTTCGTACTTATCGTATCGTTAAAATTTGAGATAATATCCTGGGTATTCGTGCCTGTCCGGATATCGAGCTTGACATTCTTATAGTTTCCTACTGGATTATCATTCAGCTCTACATCATAAATCTTCAGTGGCCCATAGCCGGCGGCAACCAGCCAATTCAAATACTGTTTGTCTGAATCAGCCGTAATATATTTGCCGATAGTCTGACCACCAGAGCGTACCGTACCATACGTAATAGGAATCGGATTATTCTGCCCCTGCGTCGTCGCAATGCCAGACCATGAATATGTCGGATTTTCTGAACTGCTTGATAACTTGCCTGTATTGGCCGTGCCAAAGGCCCGTTGGATAAGTGTACCGCCAATGAACATGACTGCCGCAGCCGCCAGATACCCGCCAATAGCCGCGAATCCATGAGCGCCGGCCAGAGCAGCCGCGCCCCAATGACCACCTGCTACCATACCGCCAGCACCAAAAGCCACAACCGACAATGCGACTGTTGCAATGATGAGTAATGGATTCTTGCCATGCCCTTTTCCAACGATAGGAGCAAATACGATAAAATCCCCGTCATGTACTGGCTTCATGCCATTGATTGTGTAGCTGTTCTGCGATATCACCATATCTTTCAGCGTCAACTGGGATGTACATTCCCGTACATAGTCGCCTACCAGCTTTCCCTTTGTGTATGGCAGCGTATGTACTTCCCTGTTCTGCTGAGGCTCGAATGGATTTTTGACAAATACAACCGTAATCATAACTTATCACCTACATACTCATAAAATCCCTCAATGACGCCTCTCCAGGCCGGGGAATCGATTCGGCTGACACACACACCGATTTTTGCCCGGGTATGGATGAATTTTCCATGACCGATATAAACACCGGTATGATTAACAATGCCTGGAGGCGTCCCCATCCGCAATGCTACAAGGCATGGCACAGGAAGCGGCGCTTTTACACGATGCCATGCCGTTGTTCCAGCTTCGCGCTGGACAATGCTGTTTATCTTCTCCTCGTCATCCCAATCAGCAGTATATTCCGGCAATGAAATGCCACAACGTCTGTACACTTCCATGACCAGGCCGTAACAGTCAAAGCCTTTGTTCCTGTCTCTGCCGCCATTGATAAACGGGATGCCAATAAGATCATCATAATCAATCATACATAGATACCTCCCTGATCTACGCCCGGGAATCCACCAAACCTGTCACTGCATCCCCGTTTCCGGCAGTCTGATAGTGTTCTGTTGCAGTCCGTATAGTCACTTCCTGTATATCCGCACTGAGGACCGGCAAACTGCTTATACCGGCAGCTGTTTTTTGTGTATTTTCCCTCCGGACGCCGGGAATGAGGATTGTAGGACGTGCCTACCGTTGCCGTCACCCATTGTTCAGTGATGGATAATTTAGTAATCCGGTAATGTTCTTCTACTTCAGCTGTCGTGCTGTCCAGGGCCTTGGTATTGACAATATAGAACACAACTTCTCCGTTATTGGCTCCATTGGAAGCTTCCACATAATACGTCAATGCCTGGCTCGTGTTATCGATGCGGATTTCAAAAGACGGAATGCTGCCGGATTTATCTTCTGATACCTTGCCGATTTCAAACGGAAATGCCTGCCATGTCTTGCCATTCCATGTAATATCTTCCGTATTACGGCAGACATATATCGGATCTACGTCATCCATCGGAATCCGCAATTCCAACAGCAATACAAACACACCATCCGTGCTCATTTTGTTTTTTTCTGATTTTGCAATGGCTGATAATGACAGCATGTAATTCACCTCTTAATCTTCTCTGATTGTGATACTGCCGGTCATCTGATTTACAGCCTTAGACGTAAAAGCTTCTTTTTCCGCAAAGCGGACAACATAGGTCTTACCATCAATGGGAGATGTCCACTCAAATGGTTTTGCGCTGAAATAGACTGTATTCTGCAAAAAATCCATGAGCGTTACATATTCCGAATATGGCATATTATCCCATTTCAGTACCCACGTCTTCCGGCTTTTTGTATATTTTCTTCTTGCCTGTATCGTCCCGTCTTCAAAGGTAGAACGAATGGACGTATCTTCTACGTCCTCCGTTGTCCCATATGATGGCAATGTGACATCAGGCCATTTTATAACATCAGCCATTCCCCAATGCTCCTTTCAGCAATGATCGGCTGCCCATGTAGTCAGTCGCCACTGCTTCCAACATGGTCGTTACGATTAATTTCTTCCCGTCAACCTGGGCTTCGGCCTGGGATGATTTGACCTGCTGTCCAGACTGGTTGACGATACGCACTTCTACATTTTCAATACCGCTTCCCTGCTGATTGTTTCCAGGATTCAGGATTTCTGCTGTTTCCCTTGCGTTATGCACATATCCGTTTCCGGTCATTTCGACCAGCTCCCGGCCTTCTTCCCCGGCAATGAAATAGCCTGGAGAAACAAAACCGCCACTGGCAAATCCAGTTATAGAGTGATGATATGCATATGACGTAGGCAGAGATGCTCCGCCGCCGAAAGAAAGACCTCCACTCAGCATGCTGATTGCATTGCTTGTGATATCCCCGGACAGGCCTGTACTTACGCCCATGCCGCATGCCTGCATAATAGTGTGCATGATAAGCCCCTGCATGATGATTTTCATCATCGTATTCAGGATGGTATTGGCAACTGAAATGTACATATTCCGCATCCGTTCGGAAAATGACTGATTGGATGTCAGCATGTTATCAAATGTACCTTCTATCGTATCCGTAACGCTGCTCCAGCCTTGTGTCAGGGCTGTCCCGATATCCTGGGTATAGTTTTTCATCCCCCGGCCTAATTGTTCCATGCCGACGCCCCAGTCGGTCTTAGCTTCCAAGGTATGCAGCTTTTCCATGTTTTCATAGAGTTCTTGTTCCAGCTTGATTCTCTGTTCCTGTGTCAGTTTGGCTGTATCCAGCAGTTCTTTCTGATATCGGATAAATTGTTCTAACTCCTGTGCCTGATATTTATTGATAGTCGAAGCATATTCTTCCTGCAGGTATCCCATGCTTTGCAGATGAGTCTGACGTTCGTTGTGCTCTGTCGTCATCAACTCGCGCTCTTTCTGCAATTCTTCCTGACGAGCTTTTTCCTTCTGTACGTTCTGGTATTGTTCTACTAGTTCTTGTCCTTCCGCATCATCACTTTTTCCGACAACGTTTTTATAGACATCCTTACGCTTCTGGTCGATTTCCCGTAACGTCTTATCCAAGTTTCGTTGCAACGCTACCAGACGGTTATCGTAATTATCTCCATTCATGCCAAGTTCTGCAGCTGTGATTGATGTTTCATCTGCATACTGTGCCCGTCTTTGTTGCCATTTTTCCATGACATCCTTGATAGCTTCTTTTTGATACTCGGATAGCTTCTTATAGGCTTCATCCATCTGTGGCGGCTTATAGGTAGTCGTGCTCATCGGCGCTAAATTGATATTGTTGCCACCCAGGGAATCATAGATAGCCCGAATACCATTCACATATTCATCCGTATTTTCGCCGTAATGCTTGACGCCCTCCCAGACATCGCCATTCTGCTCTCTGATTTTTCCACGCAGTAAATCAATGGCTGCTATCGTGTTCTGTCTGTCATTGGACGCATAGTCATCGGGTATGCTATGACGCTGGCCATCTTCACCTAAGTAATCCTGGCCTGGCAGGATTTGGAATATGCCCGAAGCGCCTGATGTGGAATTATAGGTGTTGCTTCCGATGGTAGATATATTCTTTTGATCACCGGATTCATAGGTAGCTATAGCCAGCAGGAGCTTCAGCAAATCCGTGGCATTCATTTCCGTAGCTACTTGTTCAATCGTCTGAATTTGAGGCGTCTGTGGGATTGTTACGGATTCCTGGGATACAGTCGGTTGAACCGGAGCCGCTGGTTGTGTTGGCAACTCCGGAAGCGGTGACCCATTATCTGTAAAATGAACATTGTTATCTCCCCAATGCGTCCCTGTTACAGGATCATCCGGCGTCTCGTATTCATCCAGTGGATTCAAGCCGATTGTCCGTGCATAGTCAGCTAATTGATGCCGTAAATCTGCGTTATTTTCAAGATTGCTGTCCGACAAATCAAATGCCCGTCCACTATCGTGCCAGGAAGATCCATTTCCATTCCTGTGCATGCTAGTAACCGTTGGCTGCTCGCCTGTCAGCTCATAATATTTTTCAGATAATAAATGCAGTTTTTGAGCTGTTAAAGTAGTAATGGCGTCATCACCACTTAATAAATTTTCTTTCCAATTCTGTTCGATTGAATATCCGTCTGATGTACCACCGCTTCCGACCTTGGGGGTAAACGTCTTTAACGTTACGATGGAGCTGGCAATCTCTTTGTTGACATGGCTGACTTCACGTGATATTTTGTCCAGGTCAATCTGCAATTGTGTTCCTGTCAGATTCAAAATTTTTTCATTCAGGCTTTCAATGATATTCGCTACTTTTTCGTTTGCTTGAGCGATTTTTCTTGAATTTTCTGCAATCACGTTTGCGTATTCTTTATTCGCCTGGGCTTGTTCTCTTGCAGCTTGTGCCGCTTCACGCTGGGCCTTTGTTTCTTCCTTAGTTGCTGCTTTGGCCTCTTCTCCCGACCCCGAATCAGCCTCTCCATCACCCGAATATCGACCCGTAACTTGATTCAGCAAATTAGGACGCTCGCTGGCTATTTCGCTCATGATACGTTTTTCTTTTTCCATGCTGGCAATCCTGTCTTGCTTTTCCTGTTCTTCCTGCTGTTTTTTCAGTTCTTCTTCATGCTCAGCATTCAATTTTTTTACTGCATCAATATCGTCCTGACTGACTTCATCCCAGCCGGCCCCTACGCCGGTCCAGTCGCTTACTTCCGGTACGTTTGTATCATTACGCTTGACGTTGCCAGCTCGATCTACAACCCAGCTTGAGCCATTGTACCAATACGTATGATTCTGTTCCCAGTCTCTTTCTGCTGTCGCGTACTCGTAAAGTTTATATAATGCGACCCCAATAGCTGCCGCAACGCCAACCCAGCCGCCAACCAGACTCCATGCAAGGGATATCAGATTGCGGATAGCATTGCCAGCTACTGCGCCCATGGAGACTACCCTGGCGCCTGACGCTGCTGCCGCTGTTCCAGTAGCTATGGTAGCTACATTAGTTTCAACGGTACGGGCTCTCAATACCGTCTGCGCTTCACTGGCTATAGCCGCCCCTTCCGCTGATTTCGCTCCTGCTTCCAGTCCCTGTACGCCTTGCAGTTCCGTTTCCAGCGTAGTCGATACTATCTGTTCAGCTAGTTCCGCTTCACCTGCTTTAATCAGCAAAATGGCCTGATTAGCGCGGGATGCCATCATTTCGGCCGTCGTTCCCTGGGCTTCCAGGCTTGCACTGGTTTCCAGTATCTGCGTAGCCAGTTCCATTTCTCCGGCTTTCATAGCCGCCAGCGCCGTTTCGAACACAGTTCGCGTCGTTTGTGCGGCCGCCGAACGCTTGACTTCCAGCTCAATGTTATTGCGGATTTCATTGCCTAATGATTTTTCCAGCGCGATTTGTCGTGCTACTGCCTGGTTGGTCGCTTCCTGAGAGCCGGCGGAAATTACCGTGCTGGTTGTATTAGACAGTGCCGTCATCCCGCTTCTAACTTGCTGCATATTTGCCTGGCGCTGAGCATTAGCTTCTGCTTCGATTTGCACCCTGGCCTGTTCCGCTGCACGCCCTAGAAATGTCTGTGCTTCTGCAGCTCCCGTCAATGCGTTGCGATAATCATTGACGTAATAGCTGATTTTACGGCCTACCCACAGCGCCAGCATGCTTTCTGTCAGTAGCGTTGTATGTTCTGCCGCAACTTCGATAACGCCTGCCGCGATATTTAATGCCGGCGTAAATACCCCGGATAAATCACGGGCCACTTCAACGATGCCTGAGCCAAAATGCTCGATGACGATAGCCCCATTCTGGATGCTTTCAATCACATCGCCATTGATACCTGTAACCTTGCCGTTATCCATATCAACGGATACCAGTTTATTGGCTAAATTACCTATTTCATCCGTAGCTTCCTGGATGAATGGTGTCAGCGCTTCGCCACCAACTCTGGAAATGGATTCCTTTAAATGGTTCCATCGTCCTTCAAACGTTTCCAGATAATGGCCATTGGCTTCCATTTCACCGCGAAGACGTTCAGATAAAAAAGAAAACAGCCCTTCTGCAGACTGTTTCGCTTGCTGAATATCTTCATTTGTCAGACCCAGCTGCATGCCCAGGGTAGTACGCTCCACGTTTCGGCCATTAATGATATCACGCACGTCTCGCGACAGTATATTGCCATCAATCCCCATGGCCTTGCCGGTCGTTGTAAAGGCGCTGGCCAGCTTCATGGTCTGTTCGATGGTCATCTTGGCATTCAACGCACTTGGGAGCATGCCACGGAATACCTCGGATATTTCCTTTGTACTGGCCCCGGTAACTAATGCCTGGTCAGACAATTCCCGCATCAATGTTTTCGACATGCCCAGGGCTTGATTCCACTGAATAGCTTCTCCGTTAATCTGCCCCATGGACATCAGCGAGCCTGCCAGGGAAATAGAGCCGGTCTGCATGGTGGTATAAAATTCCAATGCCGAATCTACTGCACTATGCAGGGCTTCTGTAATACCATTCAAGCCGGCAATGGCTGAAGCATAGGCTGCCGTGTTCCGCACCACGGACTGAACTGAAAACAAGGAATTTCCAAATGATTCTATTTTCTGCTGCGTGTTTTCTGCTTCCCTGGCCACTCTTTGAAATGAGCCAGTCGCATCATCACGCCCAATAATCCTGATCTGTACATCAGTGCCCGCCATCACTTATCATCTCCCTCATGCGTTTCAGTTCAAATCGTTCCAGGCATTGTATCTTATGAAAATCGCCTGGCGATGGCTCAATATCCAGCATATCAGCGGCTACAGCTACTGCATTATAGTCCAATCCCATCGGTACAGGAGCAGAGCCGCCCATGCCTCCAACACTGCCGTATCGCCATTGTGTGTAGCATCTGGCCCATAGCGTATAGGCCACCATATTGAGCGGCGATAATTCCGGCATATGATAATCGCAGGTTTCGCAATCATCATCTTTGCCTAAATCTTTGCACGTCTGGCAATAGGATGCCTTATTCACGGTCCAATCCCAGACATCAATCAGTTTTTTTCGCTTACCTTATCGCCATACGTTGCGGCAAATACCATCTGTCCAAATACAAAGCAGACATTGTTTGGCAAATCGTCAAAATTAAAATCAGGATATACATTGTCGAGGACCCAATCCACGGACTGCTCCTGTTTGGTAATCAGATTCTGATTGCTGTCATCCATGCCATATTTGAAATAGTTCAGCTTCTTGGCATCAACTTCTTTGCGCTGTTTTCGCGTCATACTCTTGATTTCCGGAAGCTTTCCTTCATCAATCATCTTATAAATCTTGTCGCGTACATCCAAAAGCTTTTTCACATCTTCATTTTCTACAAGTTTCGTATCTTTAATGGATTTTTCTTCTGTCATGTTCTTTCACTCCTTAGTAGCTGGCTACGTCGTTAATCAAGGTTACAGTGATGATACTGTTACCGCTATCATTTGCAAAATAGCCACGATAGTTCAGTGTCTGTGTAATGCCTTTAGGGCCACTAATGCCCGGTGTTGCGCGTTCCAGGATGACTTCCGGGATAGAAAACGTCAGGCTGAATTTATCACGGGTGAACGTCAATTCAAGCGATGTTTCAGTGGATTCCATTGCCTTTTTAAGCTGTGCATCATCTTCAAAGAGGGTTTCAATGTTCCCTGAAACTTCTGCCAGGCCTTCGTTGATGGACGGGCGCATGCTTGATCCATTGAGGCAGTATGTATCGCCATCCAGATTGTTGTTGATATCCAGCTGCATTTTCCGGCAGGTAACGAGAGCCTTGCCTCCTTCTTTGACCGCTGCATTGACGTTGTTGAATCGTGTAATTGCCAGCGTTGTCGGAGACGTAGCTACAGTAGCTTTCGTTTCTACTTCATTTGCGGCCATCGTATCAATCGTGTAGGTTGTTTCATTGTTGCCTACCTGGGCTGTCAGAGAAAACTTATCAAACTTCACGCCCAGATACTGGAAGAATAATCCGATATCCGGAAAACCTTTTTCGATAGTCATGGACGGAATATCATCTGTAACGGTAAATACATGCTTATACAAACCTTCTGTATCACCGGCTGTGGTTGTCGGCGCTCCCAGTATACCTTTCAGCATGTTACCTACGTTCCGTGCATCCAATGGCAGTTCAAGCTGACCGCTCGCATCAATCTGGCCCAAGCCAGGCTCCGTCATGTCACGTCGGCCAGTAATGGTATTCGATTGGATTAGGCTCTGTTTCCCGGTCAGTTCGTTTTTATTAATCGGCTGAACGTACCATTTGCCAGATGTTGGCTGCGTTGCATATGTGCTTTCAAAAGCCAGGTTCGTTACCGACTTCATGCCTTTTGCTTGTTTGCTCATTTTTTTACCTCCTACTCAATACGTCAGTTCTTCTCCCATGGAGGGAGTAATTTCCGTAATACAAACCATGGTGCCGCTGAATTGCGGATATGTACTTGACGGTGTTACATCATAGTCCATCCGCGATATCGGCCAATCCCTATCAGCAGCAAACTGCTCCAGCTCTTCATAGATGAGTTGGCCAAATGCGTCACATTCCACGGCGCCATCCAGGATGATTTCTTTTGCATCCGGATAATATCCGTTTTTCATGCTTACGCCATCTACTGTGATATTGTCGTTCTTGATGACCCATCCTACCCCTATGGTGTAGGATAATATGCTTTGATCATCGCCTTCGACCTTTGACCCGTTCATAATGACGATATACGGACAATAATCGCCGTCCGGTGCTTCCCTGGGATTCCCGCCATTGATGAGGACCGGGCTCCGCCCATAATGACTATGGCAAAAATCCTCGATTTTGGCACTGTTCTTCAACGCCTTCATCCATGCATCGGAAATTGTCTGCAATGCTAATGTATGTACCATTTCATGCTCCTACCTGAATACTCGATAAACTCGCTTGCCCGACGCTGCACTGCGTTCCTGGTTCCGGTTGATATATGACACCAGTTTCTGCTCCATAACCTTAGATGCCAGCGTCTGTACTTCTCTGGTCATCGGTGCAAATGTTTCACGAGACTTTGTTTCCGTTGTTATCTTGTTCTTTCCAGGATGCATCCCGGCAGCAAAAAAGGCACGGCGCATTTTCTCAGTCATGATTGTCTGGAACCCGGTCTGCTGTTTACCGCCGAGGAACGCTGCCGACTGGCTCAACCACCCCACAGTAACGATTCCCGCATCAGCCTGGCTTTTATCATAACCTACAGCCTGCCGTAACCGGCCCATAATCGGGTAGCTCCGCCGGTTATTCCCTGTAAGGGCCCGCTCCAGCTTCGCTCTGTGCCAATCATCCAGCGCATGAGCAGCATAAGGCTGTCCGCCTGGTGATTCTGACCTGATACCCTCTTTAATGGCTTTCTGCGCATAATAGCCGGCTGATTTCAATGCCGAGGCAATCCATTTAGGGTTATTTCCCGCCAATTCCTTGAGAAATGGCGTCGCCATATCATCAAGTTCAAGTTTGATATCCATGTCATCACCTACCACATAGAGCCGTAATTCATCGCTGATTCATGCATAACAAACCGGAGCCGCCAGACAGCACCGGGATTATGCTGCTCGATGCTTACATAAGTGTATCTCGTCCCCTTGTATAGAATTTCATCACCGGCATGAGGGGCCGTGATTCCCTTGTCTGCATTATCAAGGACGGTAAACGTTGCGTTTTCATAGCTTCTGTCTTTATCATGGGCATTTCGTGTTGTTTCATTCGTGCCTATTTCCGCAATGGCTACGATTTCCCGTTCTGTCCCTTGCGCTATGTATGTTACCGTATCTCCTGCATCTTCAAACAGATCTCCGATGTCATCGGCCATCCAGTCAGAAAATGCCATTATTTGCCCCGGCTGACGGTCTTTTTCGGGTCTACCGGTGGAATACCCCCGTCATTTTCAACAATATCCGCATCCGCTTGCGGTTTCCCTGTTTCTGGCGATTCAACATCTGTCGAATTGACAGCGATTACGTCACCATCTGCAATCCTGATGATTGCCCTGGCCTTATCATCATCAATGCCTTTCAAAACATCACCAGCTTTATAATCTTTGCCGTTATACCGCAAGGTAAACTTCGCTACCAACAAATCCATGTTCGTGACCTCCTTATATGGGAAAGGACGCGGTTTTCCGCGCCCTTTTCCATCGAATCAATATACTTTCAGAGTGTACCAGTCATCTACGCAGTCCGGTTTCGGAACACAACGTGTAGCCAGGCGAATCTTCTTGGTATCCGAATCCATGTCTGCCCAGACTTTCGGAACATAGGCGCCTTCATAGGTCTTGAATTCTCCATCCTGTTCCAGCTGGGTAATGGCTCCGAAGAGCTGAGAACCGATGTCCTTGCATGCCATGATAACATAGCCATCCGGAATATACTGCTGCAAGGTGCCTGCTTCGTCTTCATATACCGCATCGTAGGCATAGACCTGCAGGCCGTTCATATCCATGAATGCACCCATATTTGTAACCGCTTCGCTTTCAATACGCGGGGCAAAGGTAGCAATCTTCAACTGATCGGACGGACGCAGGAGATATTTCATAAGGTCTTCGTTCTTCAGCATATACGTGATGGTCTTGGATGTCGTAATCAGCACAGACGGAGCCAGACCGCAATCTGTCGAAATAGTTTTGTACGTATCCTTGAGCAGTCCGTAAATGTCCGCATTGGCATTGCTCCAAACGTCATCCCCAGACAACGTTTTCTTGTGAGTGAATTCACCAAAAGTAACGCTGTCTTCAATTTCGAGCTTGCCATCACCTGTTGTGCCCTTGACCGTAAAGCCGCCATTCAGCATGGTCTGCACACACATCCATTCAATACGGCGGACGTTCATATCCATCAGTTCCGCAATGTCATGAGCTGCCAATTCCTGTTCGCGGGCTTCCGGTGTGCGGGACGAAATGACTGGCTCGCCGAACCCGCGCCGGGTAATATCGCCAATGCTGGTCACACGGGAAGGCGCCATCATAGGAGGGATATACTGTTTGGTTGTAAAGCCAGTACGGTCTACATTGACGGAACCGCCGTTACGGGAAACAAACGGAGCCATTTTACGGCTTCCTTTGCGGTAATCCATGAGTACCGCTTCACTTGCAAATGTGACTTCGCGGTTGAAGAATGTATCCCGGAAGAGCGTGGTCGGTCTGAACATGCGTTCAACTGCGACCAGTAATTCATAGGTGCTAGTGTAATCAATTGCCATTTTCTACTACCTCCCTTTATTTCAATGTTGTGAGATAAATGCCATAGTTACGCAGGTTGTCTTCCTGCTTTTCGCGAGTATCCGAACCGCCAAATGTGAGCTTTTCGGTATTGAACATGCCTGTCAGATAAACTTCTGCCTTAACGGCTTCCGTTGCATCGGTATCGTTAATCAGGATAGCCGAGCCAATCTGGGAACCATCCGTTTTGGAGCTGTCGGCAATAGTATAATTGCCACTTGCCGTAACCTTGCCCAGTACTGTACCGCGTTTTAGCTGGCCGGAGCCGGCAGCCAGTGTCACACTGCCTGTGATGATATGCGGATACGTACCGCCAATCAGACCATCATAATTCTGTTTGCTTACGTCCTGTACTAATTCTGCCATTATTTTCTGCCTCCTTTAACCGCTTTATTGAGTGCTGCCAAAAACTGTTCACGTTCTGCCGCATCACCGGCCATAGAATCAACGATGCTGCCTTTTGCATCGTTGACGCCACTATTCATGTTGTCTTTGATGAGCTTATCCATAAACAACCGGCCTGCTTTGTCTTCTGGTTCTGTTTTAACCTGGACGCCTGCTTCTTTGGCCGTATCGACAAAGAATTTTACGTCATCTGCAGTCTGGCCTGTTTCCTTGGCATGCATAACAATCTTGTGAACCTGTGCCGAACCATCGTCCAGAGCATCCAGGGCACTCATTCTGGCTCTTTCGGCGTTAACTGCATCGTCACGTACCTGTTTTACCAAGTCACCATAGGCTGTTTCTAATTCGGCTACGTTGGTAACTTCCGTAATCTGATTGTTCTTCATCTTTTCATTTCCTCCCTCTGCCTCCTGCTTCAGCCGCAGGGCTTTCAAAATATTCTCCATATCATTCGATGCAAAATTTCTGAATCGCTGATGGTTGAAATCAAGGTCTTTGTTCCCGGTGTTGGTTATATCCGCATACAGCTCTTCTGTTGCGAAGCCCTCCTCAATGGCTCTTTTCGTGCTCATATATGTTTCATTGTCCATGAGCGCCGATAATTCTTCTCGTGACCGCCCTGTCGCTAATTCATAGACATTCAGAATGGTTTCCTTGACTTCATCCAAGACATCTGCTGTTTTTCGCATGTCGGAAGCGTAGCCACTGGCTGCTGCTAATGGATTATGCACCATAAATATGCAGCCTGGCGTCATTTTGCGCTGTTCCCCGGCCATAAATACGATAGTGGCCGCACTCATAACCTTGGCATCGCCGATAGTATTGACATGACCGCCTTTTCTGCGATGTTCCATCAGTGCGTTGTATATGCCGATTCCTGCATATACGCTGCCTCCATAGCTGTCGATTGTTACTGAAATTGACTGGCCGACATATGTGCTCAGCTCTTCCCTGAATGCATTAGGTGAAGCCGACTGAATCCCCAGCCATTCATAAATCCATGCGTCATCATCATCAATCAAATCGCCATCAATCCGTAATTCTACGGCATCCGGTTCTTTTTCACTTGGCTTGAAATTCCAGAATTTCACTGCATTGTTCTCCTTTCCGGCATGGTTATTTGCGATTCTTCGGTTTCATCCGTATTTTCCGGTTGCCCATTGCCATTTACAGCCGGATATTTGGGTATATTGTGTTCCTCGAGCCGTTTATTTTCGATTGCCAGCCGTTCCACGTTTTCATCCCAGCTTGTTCCGGTCATTTCTGCCGCTTCCTTTTCTCGTGTACTCAGGCCAAACAGGATTCTGAGCTGTGCACTCTGCGCTTCCTTGACCGGATCGAGTACACCCATGACAGGCCCGAACCATTCACTATTGCACCATGCGGCCCGTTTCACCGGATCAGTAAAAAAGCCAGGTGCGGAAATTCGACCCAAAACAATGGCTTCTGTCAGCCAGGTTTCATAAACCGGTTGGCAGAAATCGCGGGAAAACCATGTCCGACGCATCTTGAATTCTGACCATGCCTGCAATAAGGCTGCCCGGCTGGCCGTATAACTGGAGTTGAATGATTTCATGAGCACTTCGTATGGAATTCCCAGGGAAGCGCCAATCTGTTTAGTCAGCTCTTTTACAAATGGCTCGAATGTCGAAAGCGAACGCTGTGGATCAATCGCCGCTACGTCATACCCAGGCGGCAACAGGTTGACCGTCCCCGGTCCCAGGGCAATGCTTTTCGGGTCCAATGCCGGAAATTTTTCTTCTCCGTTCAGAGCATCGGCAATCGGGATATCCCCTGTTTCATGGTCAGTCGTTTCTTTGATGAACATCGTGAAATAAGCCTTGATGATGGCGGCAGTCAGTTCTGCATTGGTATAGCGTCCTGTCTGCTTGATTGTTTCAATGACTGGCGCTAATTTCGGAACGCCACGGTATTGCTCAGCTCGTCCATCATGACAAACCTGGATAATATTGGGCATCCCGGTCTGTGCTCCTGTTACGCTGACTCTGACCCACTTAGGAGGGTCATACATGTTGGCCGGATCGTACTGGTATCGGTTCGAGATATAGTACGCTATCACCTTGCCGTCATCATCGACTTCTACGCCATTTATAATCCGGTTGCCATTTTCCGTATTATGCATAACAACAGAACCGGGCAACATGATGCCATCAATGTTGATAGCCCATGGATTGCTTACCCTGGCCGCTTCCACTAGCTGAATACGCAGAGAATAAGGCATCAGCGCATCGGCTTCACGCCATTTGAACAAAGCAAAGGAATCGCCGTCCACCGCATAGCCCATGTAGGCAATATCCTGCATATCATAAAAGTTGTTCCGGCCATAAATGTCACATTTTGTCGAGGATGCCCACAAATTAAACTCGGCTTTTGTTCTCCGGCTCCATTCCTCGGCCTGTTCTGCTGTGATGCCCAACAGCTTGTACGCCGGCCTGGGTGCTACCTTCAGCCCGGCACCAATGATATTTGTTCTGGATGTGTTGATGGCGGCCGAAGCTACTGGCGTACCCAGTACCAAATCAGATGACCGGCCACGCAGGACACCCAGATTGATATCAATATCTGACTGTGGAGACGATTTTACAGGGTTCCAAGCTGCCAGGCTGCCTTTTCGGAAAGATGCGCCATTTTCAGAATAGCCGGTATTCCTGATGTTCCTGACAACATGTACCTTGTCTGTCGGCATTCTTGCCATTTTACTGTGCTTGCGTTTCTTTTTTCCCATGTCTTTACCTCTCAATCTAACAACACAATCCTCTTAGTACGTGATGCAGAGGCGGCCCCTGTGCTTCCCGCCGTTTCTTCCGGCAATGTCACGCCGGCGGCGCGGAGCTCATCAATGGAATTACGGATTTGCTGGTAATCAGCCCGTCTGCTTTTAATTGTTCCGTCCTGCCATTCCTGCGCTTTGAGTACTTTCTTCTCTGCTTCCAGCAGTGCCCGCAATCTGGCCTGCTGTACAGTATCGCTCATACAACTACCCCCTCTCTGACGCATCCATATTGTCGTTTCCGCTCTGTTTTCTTGGGCTCTGGCTTTACATCGTTAATGGCCTCTTCGTATGCATCCCAATTCGGTTTTAGTGACCGCATACATGCGAGATTATATACCTGCAGGTCAATTGGTTCATTTCGGCCATCAGGTGCTACATTCTTCCATTTCTTGATAAGTCGTCCTCTATGCTTTTCAAGTACGATTTTTTCAGCGAGAAGGCCACGGAAATACCGCTGATCATAGCCACGTTCATCCGCATCAGGAAAATGCATGTACTTAGGGCCTTTCTCTGTTACGGTCTTCAGGCGCTGGAGGATGTATTCTTTCCCGTCATTGACGCCCAGGGAAATCAATGTCAGCCCCGAATGGTTCTTTGCTTTTTCAAACTTATTCAACAACGGTATGCCGAATTCATGAGCCCCGCGAATAGCAAAACGTTGCATATATTTACGTTCCTGGCAATATTCATAGACCTCATCCGTGTAATGGCCACCACTATCAATAAACGTCCTGGCTATTTTTAGAGCTCTGCCATCTGCAAAAGCAAATGTGCGTTCCAGCAATGTATCAAGGTCTTTCCACACCTGGGAATGGGCATCCGGAATTCCAAGCAGCACGCCTTTTTCAATTCCCCAGCGCTCTTCGTCCCGTCCCCATCCGGCAATTTCGTATTCAAGTCGGTCATCCTGCGTATCAACCGAGGCAGTCAGCAACAAGACGCCTTCCGGCAGGTCCGCATCATAGGGCTCCCTCCTGGCCAACAGCGGTTCTATATCCTTGATGTTGACATCCGGATTGTAGATTTGGGCCAACCGGGTGTTGACGAATGTCTTCATTGACTCTTCATCATCTTTGGCTTCGAGATATTCCTTGACTATCTCTGTCCAATGTACCCATGGAGATGTAAATGCATTGACGTGGAAGGACCGGACTGTCTTTACCCCAGGGTTCAGGCAGACATATCCCTGTTTGCAAGCTTTGACTTCTGCTTCTGTGTAGCTGAAGCCGCAATCCGGGCAAATCCACCATACGTCATGCACTTCATAGCTCTTTTGGCCATCTTTTTCATACACATCGTACTCAAACTTCATGTCATCAATGGTTATCCAGTGCCATTCTCCACAATTCGGGCACTGGTAACGCCATTCTTCCTGACTGCCCAACATGTATTCACGCATAATTCGGCTTGTCGCATCTGTCGGCGTACTGAACAAGCCAATAATCCGATTCCAGAAGTTGGATGTCCGCTTTTCCGCCAGATTGACCGGATCACCTTCAGTGCCGGCGCTGGGTGCGAAACGGTCCACTTCATCACATACCAGCACACGGATGGAGCGCTTTGCCAGGCCGGAAGGCGCATTAGACCCAACCAAGGCCAGATAGCCGCCTGGAAATAGCTTCTTGAGTATGGTGTTATCGCCGTTTCTTGATTTCTGCTCATGTATTCTGCTGGCCAATACCGGCGTTTTATCTACAGTCGGCGTCAGACGTTCCTTTGAAAAGTCCTTGCTGTCTTCCACTGTCGGCTGAACCATCAGCATAGGGCATGGATCAAGATGGATATACCGTCCCAGGAGGTTGAACAGTATTTCTGATTTGCCCAGCTGTGCACCAAGCATGGCCACAACCTTGGTCACGCCTTTGGATGTGAAAGCATCCATGATGGGAATCTGATAATTCTTGGATACCCACTTGCCTGGATCCGCACCATATTCAGCCGGAATCTGACGATATTCATCAGCCCATTCCGATACTGTCATGAGCGGTGGCGGGGCTACCTCATTAATAATGCTCTGCATCAGGTGAATTGTCTTTGCGGGAATATACGTATAGTTCCGGCTTTTACTCTTCTTCGTCATCGTCAGAATCAATTTCCGCCAGTTTTGCCGCATCAAACTCAGACAATTCTTTCAGAGCCCTATTGATTTCTTTTGTCAGAATCTCATTGATGTCTTCCGGCGTTTTGCCCGCGAGGGAGGTTGCCATCTTTGACGGCAGCGCCAGAAGCGTTCTGCGAAACACAATAACCATATTCCCAACAAGGTACACAATATCTGCTGTTTTATGTAGGTCATTTTTCAACTCTCCCAACTTCAGTTCTGCAATTTCGCGCTTCGCTTTTTCATGGAGGGCGCGTTCCTCTTCAAAGGACACATTTTCACAACTATTTTGGTTATTTTTGTTGTAAATTCGTTCTAAACTCTGGACCAGCAATATTTTTCCGTTTTCATCACAAACAACCTCATCATTTTTTCTCATTTGAGATATGCGTTGTTGTGTTACTTTAAGTATTTTCGCCATCTCACTCTGAGAAATAATCAGGTTTCTCCAGCTCTTTGAAAC
>ERZ1031746.248-NODE-248-length-20793-cov-10.207638_pt1 | contig 20793 bp, 15 predicted proteins | sample MGYA00518171_ERZ1031746 | MGnify/ENA primary metagenome ERZ1031746 (study PRJEB33719, sample SAMN04261238) | wastewater metagenome | biome: rural village; feature: human; material: feces | host: Homo sapiens | place: El Salvador | collected 2013-01-07 ...
ATTTCTCCTATTCATTAGGTTGCAGGACGTCTCAGCCCCGCCTCATGCGAACGGGACTGGATTCCCCGTCACCCGTGAGACTTGCATCTCACGATGTCTCGAACAATCCAACCCGTTGCTGATTGCCTGACATTTTTGCGCACTTGGGAGACAACCAGTTGCTTTTTTGTTACGCCTATGTAAAATCATGGTCCATTTACCGGCTATGTTCAGCCTTTGCTAAGTTTGTTAACCAGCGTCCACATAGTGGTCATGCTCGGGGGAATGCCTGACCGTAACGGTTTTTGAGCTGCTCGATGGACACGTGCGTATAGCGTTGTGTGGTTTTCAAGGAGGAATGCCCAAGCATCTCCTGCACTTCCCTCAAATCAGCTCCCCCATCCAACATGTGCGTGGCTGCCGAATGGCGCAAGGCATGCGGGCTGATGTCCGGAACGCCCGCTTCACGTGCGGCCTTATGCACGATTTCACGCGCCACACGCTGGTTCAGCCGTTTACCACGCATACCGAGGAACAAGGCTCCCTCGTCTGAAGAAATACCGTTCGGGGGGACGGCTTTTTCAATCGCCAAACAAGCCAGCGCTGGCCGTCCATAATCGATCCAGTCCTGCAATGCCTGCTCCGCAGGCAATCCAAACGGAACCACCCGTTGCTTGTTGCCTTTACCGGTCACTCTGACGGTGCGATTGGAAAAGTCGACATCACGAATATCCAAAGAAACCAATTCAGCCACGCGGATGCCGGTGGCATACAGCAATTCGAGAATCGCCACATCCCGCTGGCGTTCTGCGATTTCCCTCGCCCGATCCGCGCTCCGCCCACGAGCGGAATGAGGACCATCAGCCGAGAAGTCATTGGAGATATCACGATTCTTCCGTTGCAGGGCCTCACTATGCTCAGCACAATCAAGAAGCTGCTCGGCCTGCGATTCAGTAAGTACAGTCGGCAAGGTGTTAGGAATCGAGGGGGTCATTAATGTGGCGGCCGGATTGACACCAACCACGCCATGCTCATAGCCCCAAGCGAAGAAACCTCGTACCGCTACGGTTTTGCGGGCCATACTGCTTCTGGCGTGATTGTGCGATTCCGTTGCCATCCAACTACGCAGATCATTCAGCGTGATTTCGTTCAGGCTGACCACACCACGCAACTCGAATAGGTGGAGACAAGCCTCAATGTCGCAACGATACGCTTTTAGCGTATTAGCGGATAGTCCACGATTAGCTCTCAGATAGGAAATAAAGGAGTCGACGTCACTGCTAAACCGCATACTTATCGCTCCTCTGTCGAGTCTTGTGAGCCTACTGTCAGATAAACTATAGGCACAGAGCGGCCCCATACACGGGTATCCCCTTTGCCGTGACAACGCCAACCGGCCTTGTCTCAGGGAACGAAACCGTATTGGCCGCAAAGAAACGAACTTCCATGATGATTGGGGCAGTATGGCACGGCACAGCGCAAAAGGCGTCGCACAAAGCATCGAACAGGCCGAGGAACAGCACGACCATGTGGTGGCGCGGGCCGTAGATCTGACGAAAACCTACGGTGACGCCGACAGCCAGGTAGTGGCGCTGGATCATGTGAACGTGGAATTCCAGCGCGGCCAGATGACCGCAATCATGGGCCCGTCCGGCTCAGGCAAGTCCACGCTGATGCATTGCATGGCGGGACTCGACCAACCGACTTCCGGCAAGGTGTTTGTCGAAGGCCTCGAAGTGTCTTCGATGGGCCAGAAGCAGCTCACCGACTTGAGACGTGCGCAGATCGGATTCATCTTCCAGTCGTTCAATCTGGTACCCACGCTCTGCGCTGAAGAAAACATCCTGCTGCCTTTGCAAATTGCGAAGAAGCCGATTGACCGCGATTGGTTCAAGCAGGTGGTCAAGGTGGTCGGGCTGGAGAAGCGACTCACCCACCGGCCAAGCCAGCTGTCCGGCGGACAGCAGCAGCGCGTGGCCTGCGCCCGTGCGATGATGGCCCGCCCGTCCGTGATTTTCGCCGATGAGCCCACCGGTAACCTCGATTCTCGTTCTTCACGTGAGGTATTGGGCTTCCTGAAGCAGTCTGTGACCGAATATGGCCAGTCCATTGTGATGGTGACGCATGATCCGCGCGCCGCCTCCTACGCTGACCGCGTGCTGGTTTTGGCCGATGGCCATATTACGCAGGATCTCGACCACCCTACCTATGAGCAGATTCTTGAGGTCTTTGCCGATGACGGTGCGGATGAGGCCGGCAAGGTGGCACAAGCATGATCAAAATCGGATTGCGCGACGCCCGCGCGCATTTCGGGCGATTCGTCATGTCCATCATCGCCATCGCACTAGGCGTGAGCTTTGTGGTCGGCTCGTTCTGTTTCCGTGAAATGATGAACAACCAGGTCTCCGACATGATGGGCACCAGCGCCGACCATGACGTATATGTTCGCGGCTCAAAAGAAGTCAAATCCGACTCCTCCGGCCTGATGGCCGCCTCGTCTTCCTCGAAAACCTATAACACCATCAACGTCGATCTGGCCTCGACCATCGGCGACGTCAAGGGCGTGAAAAGCGCGGAAGTCGTGTATTCCGTGTCCGGCACGGTGCTGGTCGGTAAGGACGGCGCGGCCGTATCCACCATGGGAGCGCCGACATTGGCCGTGGGCTTTGGCAAGGATGTGCCATGGCGTTCCGCCACATTCACTTCGGGCACATACCCCACCTCGGACGACGAAATCGCCTTGCATTCCTTTGCCGCCGAGAAGGCGAATCTGAAGGTTGGAGACAAAACCAAAGTCGTCTACCCGGACGGGCCGAAAGACGTAACGGTAACCGGTATCTTCGATCTGGATTCCTCGCTTGCCGGTGCCATCATCATCGATATTCCACCATCTTTGGCCAAGATGTACGCCACCCAGCAAAGCGACGACCCGGATAAGACCGACCAGATCGGTATCTACGGTAACCTCAAAACCCCGCTGGACGAGCAGGCGCAGCAGGAACTCGCCGACCGTATCAATAAGGCGTTGCCTGCCGGCTCCAAAGCACATGCCATCACCGGCAACCAGCTGCGCGACGAGTCGACCCAATCCACGCAGGAGGCACTGGGCTTCGTTCAGCCATTGATTCTTATTTTCGCGGTAATTGCCCTGTTCGTGGGCTCGTTCATCATCGCGAACACGTTCTCGATGATCGTGCGCGAATCAATGCGCGGCTACGCAGTGCTGCGATCAATAGGAGCCTCCCCCGCCCAGGTGTTCACCACGGTGATCGTGCAGGCGATTGTGCTCGGTGTGGTCGGTTCCGGCATCGGTATCGGGCTCGGCTGGGGCATGGTCAAAGGCATCGTCGCGATGATGGGTCAGATGGGCACGCCGATGACCGGATCCTCGAATCCGAGCGTCTCGGACATGCTGGTTGGTCTCGCGGTAGGCCTGATCGTCACGCTGATCGGCGCGGCGTTGCCGGCCAGTCGTGCCGCAATGGCCCCGCCCATTCAGGCAATGAACGAGACCGTGAACCCGGAGAAGCCGGTATTGACTCGCGGCATCATCGGCACCACGATGATTGTGGTGGGCGCACTGACCTGGGCCTGGACCTGCCGCATCGCAGTGGCGGACGGCGATCCGACGCTAATCGGCTGGCTCAACGACTTCGCTTCCTGGACCGGCACCGGCTGGCCGCTTGGCGTGGGCGCGGCGCTTATCGTCATTGGCGTTATTGTGGCGGGCCCGGCTTGGGTCTCCCCTGCCGGCGCGGTTTTGGGCTGGATTCCGGCGCATGTGTTCCAGGTAACGGGCCGGCTCGCCACTCGCAATCTCTCCCGACAGAAGCGCCGCACCTCGAACACGGCGGCGGCCCTATTCGTGGGCGTGGCAATCGTCTCCTGCCTGAGCGTGGTGGCCACCTCGGCCAAGGCCTCGGTGAATGACATCGTCGACACTGGATTAAAGGCTGATTTCTCCATATCGTCCGCGGCATCCGGCCAGATTCCCGACAATGCCGTCGAAGCGATTAAAGGTGTAGTTGGGCTGAAGTCCGTGTCTTCAAATCGAATGATTTTCGGTGCGAAGTATGACGGCAAGCAGGTCAAGGGCATGACGTTCGCGGCTCAGGATTCCCTGTTCACTGACGTGTTCGCGCCCGAAATCATTGCAGGTGACGCGAATAAAGCATTGCGTGGCGGCGAACTGGTGGTCGGCGAGGACATCGCCGACGATCAAGGATGGAAAGTCGGCGACACCGTAAAGGTGTCCACCGAGAACACGACGGTAGACGAGGAGGCCACCGCCCAGGCACAGGCCGACTATCAGACACAGGTTCAGGCTCAAATTCAATCGTTGACCGAAGAGGCGCAGAAGCTGGCATTGGCTGGCGATGCGGCGGGAGCGCAGGCCAAATCCGATGAGATTCAACAAGTCACGCAGCAGGCTCAAAACGTGGATCCGGCAACGTTGGTGAAAACCAAGCAGGTCACGGTAATCAAGAAGCTCAAAGTCGGTGCGATCATCTCGAATTCGGTATACCGTTCGTGCGTGTTCGTCAATGATGATTTGGGCGACCAGCTGGGAACCAAGCAGACGATGTTCACCATGCAGATGTATCTGGTGGCCAAGCCGGGCGAGAATCTCGACAAGTTGGAGCAGCGCATCAAGAAGGCGGTCAAGCCGTACTACGTGATTTCGGTGATGAACCGCGACGAATACAAGTCCACGATGGGCTCGATGGTCGATCAGATTCTGTTGGTGCTTTATGCGCTGTTGGCATTGTCCATTGTGATTGCGATTTTCGGCATTGTGAACACGTTGGCGTTATCCGTGTCCGAACGCACCAAGGAAATCGGCCTGTTGAGGGCCATCGGCACGTCGCGTGGCCAGGTGCGAGGCATGTTGGGCATCGAAGCGTCCATTATCGCCGTGTTCGGCACGGTGATGGGCATGGTGGTCGGCGTCGCGGCAGGCGCTGTGATTCGCGCGGTGTACAAGGCCGACGGTCTGAGTGTGCTCAGCATTCCGTGGGATCAGCTCGGAGTGTTCCTCGTGCTCTCGATTCTGGTGGGTCTCGTCGCCTCCGTCTCGCCTGCCTCTCGCGCGCTCAAGCAGCCGGTTCTGGATGCTGTTGCCTCGGAGTAACTGCTGTCACTTCGCAATATTCACTGATATCTCGGAGTAACCCAATGATCTCGTCATCATTCGTCTCGCCCAGCGACAGATATTCAGGAAATAACCCCTTTCGTCCTGAATTTCTGTCGCTGAGTCGCAGTCAGCAACAGGATTTTAGGGTAAAGCCGTTTATTTCCTGAATTTCTGTCACTGAGTTACTGTCAGCGACAGTATTTCAGGGCGAAGCCGTTTATTTCCTGAATTTCTGTCGCTAAGCAGTCGTTACGGCCTCGGAGGCGTGACCGGACGCTCCGGTATCGGCTTCAATGTGGCGATTTGCTCCTGATGAATCGTCACGTTTTGTGCTGGACGAGAGCCGTTGGCCGCGGCGTCACGCACCAGTTCCAACGTGTAGCCGTCCCATGAGACCACATGACCCACGTAATCGCGGAATTTCATACGATGGTCAGTGGGATCCACGCCCTCGGTAACACGCACCACCACTCGCGCGCCTGTTGGAATTTGCCTGGGCAACGTCATAATCATCATCCCCTTGCCGTTCCCGATATATCAACTTCGATACGCATTCCACTGTACTCGTCGTACCTGTGAGCAACGGTATTGACTACATGGCAGGGCGCAGCTGAATAATCGCCTGACGCGGGTTGACGAAGCCGATGATGGCTTCACCTCTGCGCGCGGAAAACAGCAAGGTCTGCTGCCAACCGGATTCAGGAACGGTAAGCTCGCGTTCCGGCAAGCTCTCGGCTGCACCGTCACTCGCATGTGTGAGTGCGGACTTGTACTGGCGGAACGGGTTGCCTTCAGCAAAGAACCGAATCACGTCGGTTTCGTCGCCGTCATGCAATTGGTCGGCCATATCAGTCAGACGCTTGGCCATACGGCGAAGCAACGCTTCGACATTCAACGCATCCTCCTCGACCATCGCACGCGTGCGATTAGGGTCGGTCAGAGCCACACGGGTCATATCCCTCCAGCAGCCAGCGGCCAATGCGGCCGCAATATTGCGATCGGGGTAGGCAGACAGTTCGTTGATCAACGCGGTGGATACCACGTGTGGCATATGGGAGATCATTGCCGCAGCTTTGTCGTGCGTCTCATCGTCCAGCACGATGAGACGGTTGCCAACACCTTTGGTAATCAAAGCGGCCACGTCAAGGAATCGTTGATAATTCGTGGCACTATCAACGGTCACCGCCCATAGTGCATCATCGTACAGATGCGGGTCTGCAGCCTGCCAACCGGACAATTCGTTGCCGGCCATCGGGTGGGCACCCACATAGCACTCCCCCAATCCGGCGGCTTCGACCTGCTCGCGAACCATGCCTTTGACCGAGCCCACATCAGTGATGGTGGTACGCGAATGTTCGACCATAAGAGGAGCCAACGAGTCAAGCATTGCAGGCATGGCTTTCAGCGGATTGCACAACACGACCACATCCGGCTCAGCATCCATGAGCTCAGCCAATGTGCTTTTGCAGAATATGCCATCTGCCTCGGCTTGAGCATAAGGATGCGGGCGATGGTTCCATGCGACTACACGTATGCCCCGCTCGGCCAGGCGCCGGGCAAGAGAACCGCCAATCAGTCCCAGTCCAATGATTCCGACTGTATTTACCACAGCAATTCCCTCCTGGCCTCTTCGGTGTGCTGCCAGCCTTCTGACGGATGCTCAGCATCGACATGGACACCACCTTCGGGCAACATCCATGCATCAACCGGCGGGCTGGGACGTTCACGACGTGGGTATACAGCCAGAGTCTTAGCCCAATCACCATGTTCGGCAATTTCTTCGAGCACGGCATGGAACTTGGGCTCCCGCGGCGCGGCATCAAGCGTGGCGATGAAACTATAAGTGCCATCGTTCCCCTTTATGGGGCGGGAAATGAAGCTGGTCATATTCAGTCCTGCGTCACGCAGCACATCAAGCAGATCGGCCAATACACCAGGACCTGTGACCAGCGGAATGAATGTGATGATGGTTTCAAAATCGTCGGCATTATTGCGGTGCGCGCGGGCATTGAGATCCTGAACCACATCTCGCGGAGCAATGACAAGGAATTCAGTGCGGGCTCCCTCGAAATCCTGCACATGTTCGGCAAGGGTATCCAGGTTGTACAACTCACCACAGATGCTGGGACCGAGCGCCACTTGGCCGGGCTGCAAATCGCGGCAGGCAGCGGCATTGGACGATGAGGGCTCGGGCTTGAGATGATGTTCGGCGATGAATCGTTTGCATTGCGCCAGACCATGTGCGTGAGCGCTGACGATGCCGCCGGTGCAATCATAAATGCCGTGACCTCGCACCGTGAAAGCATTAAAGGCCACATCCACACTGACACGGGCAAAACCCGCTACATCAGTGGCATCAATCAGGGCATCGAGGTTGGGCACCACATACCCTTCGACGTTGTTTTCCCAAGCGATCACGCCCCAACCCTGACGCGATTCGACGGCTTGCATGATGGCAGGTACATCCGGTAGAGCAACGAGGTCAAAGTCCCCGAGCGGTGCGAACCGATTGGCGGCCGTCATTGCCGCCTGATGGGTGAATGTGCCCTCCGGGCCCAAATAGAACAGTTTCATGCGTGCCATAAGGTTCTATGGTAGCGGGTTTGAGGGCGATGGCTGCGCTTTTGCTCAGCGATGGTCTCTATCGGGATTGCTTCGGCATAACGCTGAACCAGCGTGCGGGAAGGACGAGCAGGATCACTTGGACGAGAATCAGGCCATAGAGCCAGATGTATCCGGCATGCTGGGTGAAGAACGGCATCTCGCCTTGGAATCCGGCGACAATCAGCGCCTTGCCTGAGGTGGTGGTCAGGGCCATGCCCCAGGCAGTCAGGGAAGATGCGATGAGATGCAAAGCCAGACCAACCACGCCCATGCGTGAGCGGGCACACCATGTCGACAGGCCGATAATCAGGAACGCAAGAACCAATCCGTATGGAATGTTCAATTCAGCCCCCATACGATGAGCGAACGTGCCCACAAAGGCAGACGCCACGCCCGCCGCAATCGTGATCAATACTTTGACCAGCACGTTCTGACGATGCGACCACGGACGCAAATCGGTATTGCTCTTCACAGTCATGCGTTTCAGTATAGATATAGACATGCCCCCGCTGGCGGGGGCTGTCGAACGAAGTGAGACTGGGGGTGGTTTACGATGACCACCCCAGTCGGCTCCGCCGACAGCCCCCCCCGCCAGCGGGGGCAATTCGGAATCACTTACCCTGCTGGGCGGCGTTCTGGCGGCGCTGCTTGGCGCGCCACTTGTACCAGTCCTCGCGGCCGAGGATGATCTTGCGCACGCGGATGGACTCAGGGGTGACTTCCACGCACTCGTCCTCGTTGGCGAAGTCCAGGGACTCCTCGAGGCTCATCTTGATCGGCGGGGTCAGGGTTTCAAGCACGTCGGCGGTGGCGGAACGCATGTTGGTCATGTGCTTGGCCAGCGTAATGTTCACATCCAGCTCGTCGGGCTTGTTGTTCACGCCCACGACCTGGCCCTCGTACACCGGAGACTGCGGCTCGACGAAGAAGTTGCCACGGGCCTGCAGACGCTGCATGGCGTACGGGGTGGCCACACCCTGACGATCGGAAACCATGGAACCGTTCTGGCGGATGGTAATCTCGCCAGCCCACGGCGCATAGCCGGCGGACAGGGAGGAGGAGATGCCGGTGCCGCGGGTGGCGGACAACAGTGCAGTACGGAAGCCGATCAGACCGCGGGACGGCACGGTGAACTGCAGACGAACCCAGCCGGAGCCGTGGTTGGTCATGCCATCCATGCGTCCCTTGCGGTCGGCCATGAGCTGGGTGACGGTGCCCATGTACTCTTCCGGCACGTCGATGGTGGTGTTTTCCATCGGCTCGTTGACCACACCGTCGATCTTCTTGGTGACCACCTGGGGACGGCCGACGGTCAGCTCGTAGCCTTCGCGGCGCATCTGCTCGGCGAGCACGGCCAGCGCCAGCTCACCACGGCCCTGGACTTCCCAAGCGTCGGGGCGATCGGTGGGCAGCACCTTGATGGACACGTTACCGATGAGCTCGCGGTCAAGGCGATCCTTGATCATGCGGGCGGTGAGCTTGTGATCCTTGCCTTCGGTGCCGGCCAGCGGGGAATCGTTGGTGCCGAAGGTCATGGAGATGGCCGGGTCATCGACGTGGATGAGCGGCAGCGGCTTCGGATCGTTGGGGTCAACGATGGTCTCGCCGATCATGATGTCGTTGACGCCGGCGACGGCCACAATGTCGCCGGGGCCTGCGGACTCGACCGGGATACGGTCAAGGCCCTGGGTGCGCAGCAGTTCGGAGACGCGGAAGTTCTCGAGAGAGCTATCCACACGGGACAGACCATAGGTCTTGCCCTTCTCAAGGGTGCCGTTGTAGATACGGACCAGGCCGAGTCGGCCGAGGAAGTCGGAGGAGTCGATGTTGGCCACGTGAGCCTGCAGCGGAGCACCCTCTTCATATTCTGGAGCCGGAATGGTGGAGATGATGGCTTCGAACAGCGGCTCAAGGTTGTCGTTGTCCGGCAGGCCTCCGTCGGCGGGCTGGTTGGTGGAGGCGTAACCGGCCTTGGCGGCGCAGTAGATGACCGGCATTTCGAGCAGCTGGTCGAGATTCAGGTCGATGCCTTCGTGCTGCACATCGTCGGCCAGGCCGAGCAGCAGGTCGGAGGTTTCGCCGACGACCTCTTCGATACGAGCGTCGGGGCGGTCGACCTTGTTCACGCACAGGATGACCGGCAGCTTGGCCTCCAGGGCCTTGCGCAGCACGAATCGGGTCTGCGGCAGCGGGCCTTCGGAGGCGTCCACGAGCAGCACGACGCCGTCGACCATGGAGATGCCGCGCTCGACCTCGCCACCGAAGTCGGCGTGGCCGGGGGTATCGATGATGTTGAGGGTGATGCCCTCCGGGTGGCCGTACTTGGCAGCCAGCGGGCCGGTGTATTCCACTGCCGTGTTCTTGGCGAGGATGGTGATGCCCTTCTCGCGTTCCAGATCGTTGGAATCCATCACACGATCCGGCACTTCCTCACGCTCGCTAAACACGTGGGACTGCTGAAGCATGGCATTGACCAGGGTGGTCTTGCCGTGATCGACGTGAGCCACAATCGCCACATTACGGATATCTCCACGAACCGCCATCGAAACCTCTCTTAATACTGATTTTCTTGCGTAATCGTTCGGTACTTGCGTTCTCGAGTACTTGCTCTTGGATATCTACCTGTACCTACACACAAACCGTCACGATGTTACTGGCACACCTTGACACACAACGGGCCCGGCTTTCTGAGAATTAGTCACATGTCATCTGGCTTGCGAGACTTGTTGTATTCCACACTCTCGACTCCCCTCCCTGAGGGGAGCTGTCGCCGTGGGCAACTGAGGGGGCGCCAAGTGCATCCCTGAATGTATCCCTGAATCTCCCCTGAATCATCCCTGAGTACAGCATCGTCATGGGTAGTTACTGAGTAACCTGATATCCAACGATAGTTACTCAGTAACCTTCGCCCAAGGCAAACCGTCTATGCAAAGGGGATGCGGTATGGCAATCAGAGAAGCGCTATTAGCACTGTTGGAGCGAGGCCCGGCCAGCGCCTATCAGCTTAAGAAGGACTTCGACCGCACCATCGGTCTGACTTGGCCGCTCAATATGGGGCAAGTTTCCACTACGCTGCAGCGGTTGAACCGCGACGGATTGATTGAAGAGACCGCGCCGACTACTAGCGGATCCAATGATGTCGGCACCGCAGCGGCCGCACCATTATGGCGATTGACCAATTCCGGCGCCCAAGAGCTTGACCGATGGTGGCGCTCCCCCATTACCCCGGAACAACGCGGACGCGACGAACTAGTGATGAAGCTGGCCGTCGCCGTGGAAATACCCGGCCTCGATGTTTCCGAACTCATCCAACACCAACGCCACGCTTTGCAGCAACTGCTGCACGACATCACCCGACTGCGCCGGCAAACACCGCCCACCGAACTCGCCACACGTCTAGTACTCGACCACCATATTTTCATCACTGAAGCGGAATTGCGCTGGCTCGATACCGTGGATGAGACCCAGCTGCGAGCACAACTGGCGCAGCACCCCGTTTCGGCACCTCTCACGGCAAGCTCAGCCGCACTCACCGCCACCATTCAATAGCGCATAGGAGCACATCATGACTTCTCCCGTTCTTTCTTCTCTCCCGCAATCTTCCCCATGCGCGCTGGAATTACACGACGTCACTCGCGTTCACGGCAAAGATGCACGTCGTGTCACCGCGCTCAGTCACGCCAATCTCACGCTTCGCCCGGGTGAATTCGTGGCCATCACGGGCCCCAGTGGTTCCGGCAAATCCACTTTGCTCAATCTTGCGGGCGGGCTCGATGTGCCCACGCAGGGGCACGTGCTGGTCGAAGGCCGCGATCTGGCCACACTGTCAGTGGCCGAACGCGCGGCCATCCGCCGCAAATCGATAGGCTACGTGTTTCAGGATTTCAATCTGCTGCCTTCCCTGAGCGCAGCCGAGAACGTGTCGTTCCCCTTGGAATTGGATGGCTGGAATCCCCGCAAGGCACGTGAGGCCGCGATGCAATCCCTCAATGAAGTGGGGGTAGCCGATATGGCTGATCGCCGACCTGAAGACATGTCTGGCGGCCAGGCGCAACGCGTGGCGATTGCCCGCGCACTGGTCGGCCCACGCCGTCTACTACTGGCCGACGAGCCGACCGGAGCTCTGGATTCCAATGCCGGCATGACGATTCTCGAAGTGTTGCGCACCCGCGCAGATCGCGGCGCGGCCGTACTGCTGGTCACTCATGAGCCTCGCTTCGCCGCCTGGGCCGACCGCACGGTGTTTTTGAAGGACGGCCGTATCATCGATGAAACCGGCTCCAGCAATATGGATGATTTGCTCAACCTTGAGGAAAGGGGAGCATGATGGCACGCGCAGCCCTCAATAATCTTGCCAATGCCACCGTCGGTCGCTCTGCCCAAATTCCCCATGCCGCTAGGCCAAGCCTTGGCGCACGTTGCAACCGGTATCGGGCCGCGCTGCGACTCGGCTGGCGCGACGCACTACGGCACAAGGCCCGCACCCTACTGTCCTTGCTGCTGGTAATGCTGCCAATCGCCGCAATGGTGGCCTCCATCGGTATGACCACCACCATACCGCCCACCAGATCGCGTGCGCTGGCGACAATCCCGGCTGATACGCAGGCGGTCATCACCGCCACCGCCAGGCCCCGCACCGGCCAACCGTTCCGGCAGTCACCCGAAAGCGGCGGCGTGTGGCAGGACGATCCCTCCCAGCAGCCGGCCTCGGCCGCCGAGCTTGCGAAGATTCTGCCGCAACAGGATCGGCTGCTCCCGTATTGGCAGTCGCCCGAACTCATCGCCATCACCGGCACCGCGTTGCAACCCGGCGAACAGACCAAGGCTGGGATCGACGTGAAAAGCGGGAACGACATTGATCTGAACGCGGCCTCCACCGCGACCATGACCGAGGCTTCACCTGAGGCATTGCAACGAATGTTGCCGAAGCTGGTCAAGGGTTCGGCGCCGCAGAATAATACGCAGATTGTCATCAGCCGCACATTGGCGGATAATCTCGGCGCTTCTCTCGGTAGCACGGTGACGTTCGTCGCTCCGCCGTTCGATGGCTGGATGAGCCTGGACGGGCGCATCGGCGAGGCGGTGGCCGACACTCAGCGTGCTTGGACAGTCAGCGGGCTGACCGATGAATCCGAAGCCGCGGCATGGGGCTTGGAAGGCTGGATGTCAGCCATATTGGAATCTGATGGCGTCGGCGTGGATGGCCATTATTTGGTGGTCGGTCCAGAGCCGGTCACGTGGGCGCACACCCGCAGCATGAACCTGTTGCAGGCCATCGTCATTTCCCGCCATGTGCTGACTGACGGCTATCCGCCCGCATCGCAGCTCTACCCGATACAGATCGATGCGGCTACCATGTTGAACCACATGGTCACTGTGGTCATCACCATGCTGGTGGGTATGTTGCTGGTACTGTTTCTGGTCACGCCCGCGTTTACGGTGTCGGCAGATCAGTCACGTCGTGTGCTTGGGCTCGCGGCCGCATCCGGTGCTGCACCACGTGACCTCAGTCGAATCATTTCCTCGCAAGGTCTCGTTATCGGCGCCATCGGTGGCGTGCTGGGCTCGGCATTGGGATTCGCGCTTACCTTGGCGGCCGGCCCTGCGATAGGTGCATTGCGCGGATCCACGCCGCTGGAGATCCTGCACGGATTCTCGTGGAGCTCGCTGCCGATGGGTATTGTCACGGCAATCATCATTGGATTTGCCGCGACGATTGCGCCGGCTCGGCATGTGGCGCGTATGCATCCAGTCGATGCGTTGAAGGATCGCCCGACAAGAGAGGAAATCGGCTACGGTGAATCCGCGAATGGCGTGGATACGAAGCTTCGCCGTAATCCTTTGAGACTGCTCCGTGTTGCGGTTGGTCCGATTCTGGTCTTGGCCGCCATCGTATGCGCCGCGCTCAGTCTGACATTGCCATTGCCCACGCTGGCCGATCACAATCCGGGCGCGGTTCCGGCCGGAACCGAAGCGCATATGGCTCTGCTTGTTGCCACGATTTTGTTGGCTGTCATAGGGCTTGCGTTGTCGATTCGCACTTTTGCACGGTGGTGCGGCAAAGCGAGTTCCCAACTGAACATCGGCGCACGCCTGGCACTCAGGGATGCAGCCGAGCATCATCGACGGTTCGTTCCGGCGGCATGCGCGGTGCTGATTACCATGTGCATCGCCTCGTACACACTGGTAATCACCGGCTCCATGGTGGCGGACCAGCGAAATTCCACGATGACGATGACGTATGGACCGTCGGGGATGGCCATTGGGGCCGACGTGCATGTCAGCAATGAGTTCGACCGTGCTGTGGTGTCGGATGCGATACGCCGGCTTGGCAAAGAGACACCGATACGCGCTCATTACCCGGTGTACACCGAGGATGTCAAGCGATGGTCAAAGCTCAATGATACGACCGAAGTCGATTCCGACAAGTTGAACGCCGAACACGGCTACATGTATGCCGCTGCATTGCTCCCGGCCGGTCACACTTGTGATAACCCAACGATCCAAGAGCAACCGGACACGTCCACATGGGTGGGCCAGGATGCCGCTTCGGCCCTGTATCCAAACGTTCCGATACGTTGTGTGCCGATAGACCGATCCCATCAGCCAACGTATTCGAATATACTGCCGAGTTTCCGCGGCGTGAATCTCATTATGGATGGCAATGCGATGCGTTTGTCCGGCTTCCCGAACGCGGATGAGGCGGCACAGGTGCTTGATGCGGGCGGTGTGGTGGTCGGCGATGCCGGCACAATCGACGCGGGAGGTATGGTGCGTGTGGCCATTTCGCCGAATCCGGCAATTGCAAACGAATCTCAGGCCACACATATCGAGAAGCGCAAGGCCATCTACGTGCGCGGCGCGTACCCGCTGGTGATGAGCCCGGCAACAGCACAGGCGCTCGGCATCAAACAATTGCAGTATCTGGGTGAGTATCTAGACTTCGCCGGTGGCAACTCCCCCATTACCGTAAAGAAGGCCTCAGCTTATGCAATCGAAAATCTGCCGCTGGCATCCACGAGCACTGACGGGAATCGCCTGCCGTGGGGTGACAATATGGCATTGGTGCCCATTGGCCTGTTGGCATTGCTGGCACTGATGGCCACGCTCGTTTCATTGCTGCTGGCTCGCACGCAGGCCCAGCGCGACATGGCCACGATGGTCGCCGTGGGCGCGCCACCCCGATTCCTCAGACGTTACGGCCTGACGCAGGCTGCGGTGATTCTGCTGGCCGGCGCGCCAGTGGGCGTGGTATCCGGCGTGGCGTTGGGATGGCTGCATGTGGCATGGAACCGCAGGATCGGCGTGGACGGTCATTGGCTGGAAACCGTGCCGATCTGGGGATTGCAGGCGGCGCTGGCATTCGGCGTAGTGGCAACCGGACTGCTGGTGGCGTGGCTGGTCACAAAACCACCGCGCAATCTCACCCGTCGCTCCCTCGATTGATCAGTGACATACGGCAACTCTTGCCGTGTCATTCGGGAGCTATAAGACAAAAAGTGGCCCACACATTGGTGTGGGCCACTTTAGTAGTGAAGGCTGAAGTGTAATCAGTCTTCGAGATTGAGGCCTTTGCGCTCGGGCAAGCAGAGGGCTGCTATGCAGGCGAGGATGAAGGCGGCCGCGAAGATGATGAAGGCCACGGCCTTGTTGCCGCCGGACAGGGTCAGGAACCACGGCATCAGAAGCGGCGCAATGATGGCGGCGGTGCGGCCGACCGCGGCTGCCGCACCGGCAGCGGCACCGCGCAAACGAGTCGGGTAGATTTCCGGGGTCACGGCGTACAGCACGCCCCATGCACCGAGGTTGGAAGCGGACAGCAGCATGCCGAACACGAGCACGAGGGCCACAGAGCCGGCCTGCGAGAACGCGAAGGCGGCCACGGCGGAGACGGCCAGGAAGATGCTCAGCGTCTTGCGGCGGCCCCAGACCTCCACGAGCCATGCGGCCAGAAAGTAACCGGGCAGCTGGGCGATGGAGATGGCCAGCGTGTAGCCGAACGACTTGGTCAGGGAGCCGAACTGGTCGGCGAGCAGCGACGGCATCCACGTGAACGCGCCATAGTAGGAGAAGTTCACGAAGAACCACGTAGCCCAGATGGCGACGGTACGGGCCAAATACTTGGAACCGAACAGTTCGCGCGTCTTGATCTTCGGTAGCGGCTTGCCCTTGGGAGAAGCAACCGGCTGCACTCCCCCGGCTTCCTCGAAATAGCGCACGGCCTTCTCAGCTTCATCCTCGCGTCCCTTGGCCTCGAGGAATCGCACGGATTCGGGGATATGCACGCGGGTGACGATCGCGTAGAGCAACGGCAGCGCGCCAATGGCCAAGGCCCAGCGCCAGCCCCAGTCGCCGGTGTTCGGGATGACGAAGTAGCCAATCATGGCGGCGATGATCCAGCCGACGGCCCAGAAGGATTCCAACAACACGGTCATACGGCCACGCTGCTTGGTCGGCGAGAATTCGGACACCAGTGTGGAGGCAACCGGCAGCTCAGCACCAAGGCCCAGTCCGATGACCAGTCGAGCGCCGAGCAGCATGCCGAGAGACCAGGACAGGCCCATGGCGCCGTTGGCGATACCGAAAATGATCAGCGTGGCGGTGAACACGGTTTTGCGTCCCACACGGTCGGCGATGAATCCGCCGAGAGCCGCACCGATGGCCATGCCAACGAAGCCAATGGAGAGTACCCATGACTTTTCGGTCGGGGTGAGGTTGAAGTGCGGGTCGGCGGCGATGGCGGCGACCACAAAGGAGACGAGGCCGACGTCCATGGCGTCGAATGCCCAGCCGACGCCGGAGGCGACGAGGAGTTTGCGATGCGCCTTGTTGAACGGCAGTCGGTCGAGGCGCTCGTTGCGGGTGAGCTGCGCGGGTTGCGCTGAAGTGGTGGTGCTCACGGCGTTTCCTTTCTGGTAGCGGGGGCAGAATTCGCGATATCTGCGAAAACCACCCCAGGTCAGCTTTGCTGACAGCCCCCCGCCAGCGGGGGCAAGTTAATATCGGGTGAGGTCGGTGTAGGACTCTTCGATGGCGAGGCTGATGCGTTCGACTTGTTCACGGGTCAACGGTGTGCGGAACGTCATACGCAATGCCGATTTAGCAATGGATGGTTCGAGCCCCATAGCCAGCAGAGTCGGCGGAATTTCATGACGTCCAACCGCGCAGGCCGAACCGGACGAAGCAGCGATGCCGCGTGCATCCAAATCGACGAGCAGGGCTTCGCCGGTGACGCCGGGGAAGATGAACGAGGCGTGGCCCGGCAGGCGACGCTCGGGGTCGCCGGTCAGGTCGGCACGGGGAGCCACGCGGCGAACCGCGTCAATGAGCATGTCACGGGAGGCAACCAGTTCGCGATAATGCGCCTGCATGCGCGCATTCGACTCATTGAGCCCGATGGCGAGCGCCACTGCACCGGCCACGTTCTGTGTGCCTGAGCGCAGGCCACGCTCCTGCCCACCGCCGGAAAGCACTGGTTCGATGGATGTGCGGCCACGTACCAGCAGCGCGCCCAAGCCTTTGGGCGTGCCGAACTTGTGGCCGGAAACGGATAGAGCATCCACATCCCAATCGCGGAAACGAATCGGAATCTGCCCGGCGGCCTGCACGGCGTCCACATGAATGGGCACGCCATGCTTATGGGCTATGCGAACCAACTCCTCCACCGGCTCCACAGTGCCGACCTCGTTGTTGGCCAGCATGGTGGAGACGAGCGCGGTGCGCTCCCCCGCCTCGCCGTCGAGCTCGTGTTCCAGCGCGTCGAGATCGAGATGTGCTTGCGCATCCACGGGAATATGCACGACGTCGAAACCGAACCATTCATGCAGCCATGCCGCCGATTGGGCCACGGCCGGGTGTTCGATGGCGGAGATGATAATGCGTGGGCGGTGGTTTGTCGTCTGCTCTCCAGTCTGCGATGAGGCGGACGGGCCGGCCAGGTCGGTGCCGAACTGCTCGCCATCGGCTTCGGCAAGTCCATAGAACGGCTGTAATCCCAACTGCCGCATACGGGCCATGGCAATGCCTTTGATGGCCAGATTGTCCGATTCGGTGCCACCGGAGGTGAAGATCACGTCATCTGGCCGGGCTCCCAATGCCGCAGCGAACGATGCGCGTGCCGCGTCCAGCGCCCGGGCCGCGGTTTTGCCGGGCTGGTGCACGCTGGCCGGATTGGCATAGGCGTCGGTCAGGAACGGAGTCATGGCTTCGAGAACGGCCGGGCTCACCGGTTCGGTGGCAGCGGCATCGAGATACAGTTCGCCGGCTTCGCTGGACGTGTTGGGAGTATCGGCCATGATCAGATCCAGTCCAATCCGAGGTCGATGCTGCGCACGGAATGGGTGAGCGCGCCTACGGAAATCACGTCCACACCGGCGGCAGCCACGGCCGGAACACGCTCCAGATTCATGTTTCCACTGGCTTCCACGATGGCCTTGCCATCAATGAGTTCTACTCCGCGGCGAGTGTCATCGAGTGAGAAATTATCCAGCATGATCGTGTCTGCGCCGCCCTCGAGCACGGCAGGAATCTGCTCGAGGCTATCGACTTCCACCTCAATATGCGTGGTGTGGCCTACCTGTTCGCGCACGTGACGAATGGCACCGGTCAGGTCGATACCATGTGCGGCGAGCGCCGCCAGATGATTGTCCTTCATCATGACCGCATCGGACAGTCCGTAACGATGGTTGTGGCCGCCACCGCAGACCACGGCATACTTCTCGAACGGGCGCAAGCCCGGAGTGGTTTTGCGCGTATCGACGATGCGGGTGCGTTCGTAACGGTGAGGACGGGTGACCGATCCGTCATAGTTGTCACTGTAGATGGCGTTCACCGCGTCCACGAAAGCGGCGGTCATGGTGGCGATGCCGCTCATGCGCTGGGTGAAGTTGAGGGCGATGCGTTCGGCGGTAAGCAGGTCACGTACCGGACCGGTTACGGTGGCGAGCACTTGGCCGGCTTGGAATCGTTCGCCGTCCTTGATGGCAGCGGTGACAGTGACAGCTGGGTTCTGCGTGGTGAACGCAGCGCGAAACACCTCGATGCCGCTCATCACGCCGTTTTCGCGTGCGGTGAGATGCGCAGAGCCGGTTTCGCCCGCGGGGATCGTGGTCTCGCAGGTGATGTCACCGTAGGGTGCGTCTTCGGCGAGCGCCGCTTCGACGGCGGTATGGATGATGTGTTGCGTAAGCATGGGTCAATCCTTGATGTAGGCGACGGAGTGAGCCCATTCGTCCTGCGGCTCAGCATAATCGGTGCGGGCGTGGGCGCCTCGGGATTCGGTGCGGGCGAGCGCGGCGGTGGCGGCCACATAACCCACGGTGAGCATATTACGGTTCTCCAGTGCTTCAACATCGGCCACGTCGACCTGTGCGTTTGCTGTAGCAAGTCCTTGACCGAGTTCGGCGATGGCGGTTTGCAGCCCATCCGCGTCGCGCAGTACGCCAACGCCATGCCACATGGTGTTTTGGATGCGGGTGCGATCCCACACATCTGCAGCTGCAGCATCATCTGTGAGCACCGGGGTCTTCAATGCAATTGGCTTATGCGTGAATGCTTCGCCGGTGGCGGAGTTCAGGAACGGTTCGGGAGCCCAGACCGTGTCATCACCGTCCGCGACTGCGGCCAAACCGGCACGGCGACCGTAAACGAGTCCTTCGAGCAGTGAGTTGGAGGCGAGCCTGTTGGAGCCCATCACACCGGTACGGGCGCATTCGCCGGCAGCATACAGGCCGGGGATCGAGGCGCGAGCGTCCAAATCAGTGCGGATACCGCCCATGTAATAGTGCGCGGCCGGTGCCACCGGAATCAGCTCCTTGCTCCAGTCGAAGCCCAGCGAGCGCGTGTAGGCGTCGATGGTCGGGAATCGGTGGGCCAGGAAGGCTGCCAGATCGGGATTCTCCTTCGCCATCGGCGAGGCATCGAGCATGACCGGCTTGCCTCCCTGACGTTGCATCACGCGGAAGTTTTCGCGGGCCACTACGTCGCGCGGAGCAAGTTCGGCACGCGGATCCACGTCTTTCATGTATCGGCGCCCGTGCTCGTCCAGCAGTACCGCGCCTTCGCCGCGCACGGCTTCGGAGACGAGGAAGTGCTCGCCCACGGCCATGGCGGTGGGATGGAACTGGTAGAACTCCAAGTCGGCAACCTGTGCCCCCGCACGCCATGCGGCGGCAACACCATCAGCAGTGGCAACCTGCGGATTGGTGGTGTACGGGTACATGCGTCCCGCGCCACCGGTGGCCAGAATCACGCGGTCGGCGGCAAGATCCTTGTCCTGCCCGTCAATCAGCAGCCGGACGCCGGCAATACGGCCGTCACGCACGATAAGGTCTTTGAGGAAGGCATGTTCGATGATATGGATACGCGGATTCTCACGCACCATGGCGGAGACGTCCAACTCAAGCACCTTGCCTGTGGCGTCTCCCCCGGCATGAACCACGCGGGCACGAGAATGCGCCGCCTCAAGGCCACGTAGCATATGCCCCTGTGCATCCCGGTCGAAGTGCACACCGGCCGCGGCAAACTCACGAACACGGTCAGCACCCTCACGGGTGAGAATGTCCACGGCCTTCGGGTCGCACAGACCGTGACCTGCCGCCATGGTATCGGCCGCGTGCAGCTTCGGGTCGTCGTCGGAGAAGATGGCGGCGGCGATACCTCCCTGCGCATGGTAGGTGTTTGATTCCACCAGTTCCGTCTTGGTCACCAAGGTCACGTCATGACCGGTACCGGCCACGGCCAGTGCCGCGGACAGTCCGGCGATGCCGGCGCCCACGACGACGATTTCAACGTTGCTCATTGTGTTGCTTTCCTCTGTTTTTTGGTTCGCTCCCGCCAGCGGGAGCCGGAGAGAGGTCACGGGTGAACGCGCAGCATGCGCTCCAATGCCACCTTGGCTTCGCGGGCGGTGTCGTCATCCACGATGATACGGTTGACCACATTGCCCTGTTCGAGGTTTTCCAGCGCCCAGGCCAGATAGGCCGGGTGGATACGGTACATCGTGGAGCACGGGCAGACCACCGGGTCCAGGCAGAACACGGTCTTGTCCGGGTACTGCGCGGCCAGACGGTTCACCA
>ERZ1031746.250-NODE-250-length-20679-cov-6.378685_pt1 | contig 20679 bp, 10 predicted proteins | sample MGYA00518171_ERZ1031746 | MGnify/ENA primary metagenome ERZ1031746 (study PRJEB33719, sample SAMN04261238) | wastewater metagenome | biome: rural village; feature: human; material: feces | host: Homo sapiens | place: El Salvador | collected 2013-01-07 ...
ATTGTGAAATCAAAAGTATGTACGTCTACGGTGCTTGGCTCAGATGTACCTGTTCCACCTGTTGTCGGGTCATTGCTGTATTCAACAACCGCCTTGTTGGTATTTGGATTCATACCGATAACAGCATCTTTGTTTAAGGTTGCAGTATAAACAACTGTGATTGTCTCGCCTGTACGATTCTTATATAAATTATAGAAATCATTAAAATTAAGAGTTAACGTATGTGTTCCATCGTTATTTGTTGTATAAGTCGGTAAGTATGTATTTGCTTCTGTTTTACCTGCTTTAAGTACTGTATCTCCAACTTTTACAGACAGTACTTCTTTTAAATCCAGTCCTTTGGATAAGGTATCGCTAAATTTAAAGGTATAAGAATTATATCCTGTCATATCCGGTACTTTAGAAGTCAGCTGGTAAGTAACGGTGTCACCAATCGCAAAATCCTCAGCTTTCTTTTCATCTGCTGCACCATGTGGTGCAATGGTATCCTCAGGAGCGTTCTCATCATCTTCACCTAAGACTCCCTGATGAATACCTTCCCATGAAGGATTCACAATAGCACCAACTGTAAGTCCACTTCCACTCTGTGCTGGAATAATTTTCTTGTCTACTGTCGGGTAATTACTCTTCATATTAACTGTAGCATCATTACCTGTAACACTGACTAAAGAAGCTACGGATTTTACTGCTTCATTTCCAGGTGCTGTAGATGTATCTGTTGCACCTAATGGATAAACTACATAGTATCCATAATCCAGGTTACTAATTACTGTAGTAGTATCGGTTGTAGTTGCAGTTGTATGAGTATCCTCTACAGTTGCAGTATTTTCAAGAATCCATCCCATGATATCTTTTGCAAACGCTGCGCCATTACTTCCATCTGTTCCGACCTGATCTTTAACATATGCATATGCTTTTTCACTTAATGCTTCACCTTTCAATGTAGAAGCATCAGTAATTTTGCTCTGGAAGAATCCTTCATATGCACTGTTCAGTGTATATGCTACACTATCGCCACTTTTTGTTGCTGTAAAAATCTGATACAGATCCAGAGTCTTTCCTGCTACTGTATTGTTAACTGTCAGTGTGCCTTTTGAAGCTTCTGCTGCAAATGCAGTCATGCTCATGGACAGTATCATGGTCATTGCCATCAGAACTGCCATAAATCTTGATACTAATTTCTTCATGTTCCTCTTCTCACTTTCTTTTGATTTTTTATTAGTTCGCTTGGGATTCCTTCAGCTATTACGGTGGAAGTTCCCCACGCAGCCATATCTCTCTCATGCCCCTGCTCCCCCTTTCCTACATCGTCTGTTTCCGTTTCCTTCTGCGTCCGGTATAAAGCAGGAACGCTAACAACAGGCCACCTGCTATGATAAACATCATAATGCCCTCGCCGCCGGTATCCGGAAGCAGTGCAAAATGCCGGTTGATAATCGTGAAGGTAAATCCATCTTTAGAAGTTTCTATTGTAGTTGTATAGCCTTTTATTTCCGTTTCCGTAACAGAATATTTGTAATAATGCGGAGTTCCTGCATCATCTTTTATGTAGGCTGGAAGAGTTTCAATCACTTTCTGCCATGTAGATTTTGATATGTCACCTTTTATTTCATAGTTTTCATAGTTTGGCACGACTTCTGTATGTTCTGTTCCATCTGCATCCGTCCAACTTCTGGAAATTGTAACTGTAATGGAACTTGGTCTGAGGTTATCCATGTTACGGAAATCTTTCCATACCTTATTAATGGTCAGATTTATATATTCATCACATGGATCCTGTGCATCAGATGGTTCCGGTGACGTGCTATCCCCTGTATTTACAGTAGTTTTGGTATCTGACATCAGAACAGCTTTTGCATCTGATACATAAGCATTCAGATCTGCTGTTTCAGAAGAATCTTTTGTTACCATAACTGCATTCTGCAATGTGTTATACTCATCTACCTGCACTACATGTTTTACTGAGAAGATGCTCCATCCATTTTCCTGACTGAACGTATCTGTCAGAAGTTTCGAATTCTTTTTGATCTCATCAAAACTAATCGCCGGTTTTCGGTAGATACGGTAATTGTTATTCTCACCTTCTACGCCTGCTTTCGTATTAAACTTATATACAGAGTTCAGATTACTTTTTCCACTGAATGGTCCCACCATCTTAGGTGTTCCACGAACCACGTCACAGTAGTACATATTGTTATTCTTCAGCAGTCCTTCATCGTTGTATCCAACAAAACCTCCGCTTCGTCCATCATTTGCAGAACCATCCGCATCATTTCCTGCTCCGCCTGCATAGACATCATATCCTGTACTGATTCCATACACACTGCTGTCCGTGATCTTTGTCCTGTTTGCCTTGATCAGATTGATACTGATATTAGACTTTACATCATTATCTTTTGTTATGATTCCATCTTTATCACAAGGAAGCTTGATGGATGAATCTCCGATCTTGATGATTGCAAGATCTGTCTGCTGATTATTTTCTGTCGACTTTTTAGACAGCCCGACAGAAATATCCAGTCCCAGCAGATTCACATGGAGAAGATTTCCCTCATACAGTGCATCAACCTTCACAATTCCAAGATTGATATGCAAAAGGTTGGAATCCTGGATCTTATCCAGATATAACGCCTGTACAAGCTGATTCAGAACTACGAGCAACGCGTCCACCACTGTAGAATCCAGTTTTACATCTGCAAGATAGGCAAAGCTTGTTCTTCCTGCGAAGCCACCAGCTGTTCCACCGGATTCTACCAGTTTCAGGCTGTTTTCCTGATTTTGAGCATCTCCTGCATTACAGACTGACATTCTGGCAAGATTTGCATAGCCGATAAATCCTCCCGCAATCTGCTCATCTCCGCCTTTACTCTGAACGGTATAACCTCCAGGTATGCCTGTCACACTGCTGTCATCAATGTGGGAACCGAAAATATCCAGAACGCCGAGGGCACCGCCCAGGAGCTGTCCTGCATTATCTCCCAGCACATCCAGCTTCTCCATTTTTACAACTCCGCTTTTTCCGGAGTATCCTACAAAACCGCCGACGCTGTTTAGTCCAGTTACATAATTTAATCCCATTACGCTGCTGTTTTTGACAGATCCATTTAACAGTGAACCACCAAATCCGCCAGCCGTTCCGCTGTATGTAACCTGATTATTCTGTCCTGCATCTGTTGCTGTGTTGGCACTGACGCCAAGCCCTGCATCTAGACTTCCTGTGACATTTCCGTAATATACATAACTTCGGAACGCATCCAACACATCGGTTTTTCCAAGTTTTAAAAGATACTGTAATACCGAGGTCTCATTACCTGCACTAATGCTTGCAGCACCGGAAACATCCGCAATACCGAAGCATCCTCCGGCATATTCACCGGCCACTACGGAGCGGATCTTATCCGCATGGATTCCGCTTCCCGGCTTATCCGTCTCGCCAATGACCGCTCCACAGAGACTTCCTGCAAATCCTCCTGCTGCTTTTGCATACCCGGTATTGCTTCCATTTTGATAGGTTCCATTTACGATCACACCCCAGTCATCCCAGGCTGACACAGATGCACAGCGGATGGTAGAAACAGTCGCATTCAGAACCTTAATCAGTTCTGCCGGAGCATTTACCATAAGAACATCTAGAAGCTTATTCAAAAGTCCCTGTTTTGTAGCTGTATCAATAGCTGCCACACTACCCGGATCTACTTTTCCGGCAAAACCGCCTACATAGGAAGTTCCATCTACACGCCTTAAATTTGTGATACTGCAGGAGGAAGTTTCATCTCCCCAGATCTGACCGCCAATCATTCTTCCCACATAGCCTCCGGCAAATCCTGCCGGGTCTCTGTCTGCAATACCGGTTGCTTTGATCCTTGCTCCGGAACGATATCCGTCCACATGGGACTGTTTTACAACCGGCACAAAGGTTTTTAATGCTGCCAGACTGTCTGCACCTATAATCTTAAGGCCTGCCAGTGAAACGTCACCTGTGTTTGCCACAGAACCTGTAAGCATCTCACCAGCAAATCCACCACTGCATCTATAAGCCTCTGCTGACTGAAGATCTGTTGCAGTTCCATTTGTCACGGTACCGCCTTCCATACGGCCTACATAGCCTCCGGCAGAACCGCCCTGTGTTGCTTTACTTGCCAGAATGCTCCGTCCTGCTGTAACAGCGTATCCATATGCATACTGGGAAATAATCTCATTTAACTGTTCTTGATCATTGACTTCACCAAGTGCCTGTAATTTATTACCGTAACTTCCATAAGAACCGACAGCACCAACCCATTTGTTCCAGGTATCCGTATCCAGTCCACGAAGCGGTCCATAAACAGCTGTATTCTTTTCTGTCGGATACACTGCCTGAAGAAGCGTCAGCGGATTATCTAGTTTGATAAGACCAAATAAAACCTTCAGACTTCCTGTATCTGCAACATTCGCACACCGCATCAGTCCTGTATAACCTCCGGCATATTCCGTTCCATATACGGAACGGATACGATAGGCCGCACATTCTCTTACGGTTCCTGTATATGCAGCACCTTTCCAGTTATCCGTATTGTTTCCCCAGATCTGACCGCCGTAGTTGTAACCTGCATATCCTCCTGCAAGTCCACGGTAAATGCTGTCATCACTTTCAGCCTGAGCCCTCACAGCACCTCCACAAGGTACACAGGTTGTTTCGCTGTTTTTGATCACTGGAACAAAGGACTGTAAAACTCCAAGAAGATTATCTGCCTTTATCAGACCTCCAAGAACATTTAATCCCTTTACCACATCTGCAGCACTTCCCGGCTCCATGGTTCCAACATATCCACCGGCACTTTCACGCCCTATGATATGTGCAAAATTATAAGAATTACTATTCTGAATCTGAACTCCAAGAAGTTCTCCTGCATATCCACCGGCTTTTCCCGTAACACCGTCTCCGTCTGTTGCAAGAACATTAAATCCGCCTGTTGCTCCATAAACATCTGAGCTGTCTATGATAGATGCAACTACAGTCAGTGCTGATAACAGTCCTGTCGTAGAAAGAACATGATCCAGAACACTTGCTCCACCGATGGCTGCCGTACTTCCCATAGCAGCTTTACCAATATAGCCGCTGGCATAACGATAACCATTTACCGCATATGCACTGTCATTTCCGTAATAACTGCTACCATCTTCCTGCTGCAGATTCTTCGGCTCACTGACACCTGTATGCTGCAATTTATTTACATCGGAATTGCTGATCTGTACACCAGTTCCGCATCCGATAAAGCCTCCGGCACTTCCGGCATCCGCATCGTTGGTGCTATCTTTTTCAAGAGTACCTGTAACGGTAACGGTAAACCCTTTTTCTACAGAATTAACACTGGCATTACTGATCACCGGAACAAAAGCATTGACCAGGGATAGTAATCCTGTCAGATCAACCAGTTTTGTAAGAATTGATGATTTAGCTCCAATCTCTGCAACCGCTCCGGCTTTTACCAGACCTCCGAAGCCTCCGGCATAACGAAGGCCTTCTACTTTCAGAAGATTTTCTACTGCCGTTCCTTTTCCGGAATCAACAGCATTTGCTGAATTATCTACATGACCGCTCTGCATCTCTCCAACGAAGCCACCTGCATAGCCTTCTGCGTTTTCAAATCCACTGTCAGCCGTAACAGTCAATCCATCTGCGGTACCAGCAACTTTGCAATTTGTAATTTTGCTGGATGCAGCCTGCAAGACACTCGCCAACTCTTTCAGACTCAGAATCTTACCAAGAACACTGTTCAAAAGATCTCCTGTTGCATCTCCTGCCTCCGCTGCACTTCCGGACCGCATGATTCCGATATAACCCCCGGCATGATACGGTGCCTTGACTTCTTTTACATTAGTTACGTCAGAGTTTTTGACCATAACTGCTTTTCCATTACCGATGTATCCTCCGGCATCTCCAAGCGCCACATCATCATTTTTTCCGGATGCTGTTACAACTAAGTTATTTCCTTCAATAGAAGAATCGGAAATTCTCGGATAAGCCACATCCATGACACTGAGAAGTTGATTTACATTCAAGAGGCCCAGTAACTTAATAGAACCTGTCTGTGCCACATCACCAGGCATCAGCCTTCCTGCAAAACCACCGGCATAGCTGATTCCCTTTATATAAGAAAGTCCGGTAATATTTGTTGTTGCAATCGCACCAGCCTCGCCTTCGGTTGTTCCATCCTCACTGTTCGTGTCTGTGTCCGCTTTGAATCCGGAATTGTTGTTTCCATAATTGATATCCACAGCCTGACCGTCTCCCACAAAGCCGCCCGCCATATCGGCGGATACCTGAGGGTCAGAACCATTCGAAACATAGGCAATAGAAGTATTATTGAACTCCGGTCTCAGGGCACTGACAACTCCAAGCAGATTCTCTAATTCAATTCCTGTCAGTTTTGATGTAGTGGAATCTCCGGCACTTAATGCATCTCCGGCTTTCGCAAAACCTGCAAAGCCTCCGGCTTTTCCTGATGTTGCAGATGCAGTAACAGTTTTCAGGTTGCTAATCTTTGTATCCCTTGCTCGTCCACTAATGCATTCTCCAATAAAGCCACCACTATAACCTTTCTCATTGCCAGTAGACACACTATATCCTGACGAAACACCTGAAACAGTGCTGTCAACTATAAACGTCTCAATCATCTGCCCTACAGAAAGAAGGCTGTCAATTTTCAAAAGCGGTAATCCAAGAAGTTTAATACCACCAACATTAGCAAGAGTACCACTTCCGAAATATCCGGCAAATCCTCCTGCACACTTTCCAGCCGTTACAGAATTCAGATTTGTGACGGATGTTTTCCTTACTTCTCCACCTGTTCCATAACCGATAGCACCTCCGGCACGACCATTATCCTGATCTGACGCAGTAACTGTAAGTCCCAAAGAGCCTCCGTTTACGGAACAATCTTTACATTCAAAACGCATGTAGTCTGCTGCTGTAACTGTTCCGCCAAGGACATCACCGACACTGGTCATTTTAGCGTAACCTAAGATTCCTCCAGCATTCTCCGTTGCTGAAATCTTCACAGAGGAAGCTGCATTGATCTGATTCACACGGTCTGCAAATTCGTAGGTAACACCGGTCTTATTAAGCACTCGCTGGAGGGCTTTTGTAGTTGACTTTGAATCGTCCGTAAGTTCTGAAGTATTGGAAATCTGGACAGCACCTGCATATCCCACAAGTCCACCGGCATTTTTACCGTTTGCTGTTACAGAAATGCTATCTCCTGCAATGGTGCATCCGCTTATAACAGAAGGTCGAAGTCCCACCAGGTTCAGAAGATCCATGTTGGTAAATTTACCATTTAACAACCCTGTAAGAAGATCCTTTACAATTACCAGAAGTCCCTGGCTTTCATCAATATCCGCTACATCACCAAGAGTTGCTATACCGGCAAATCCTCCGGTATAATCTCTTCCGGACACTGTGCCAAGAGAAGAAATACTACAGTCTACTGCATAACTGTTACGCATTTCTCCAACAAATCCGCCTGCATAACCACTTTCCTTAGCAGCACTTCCCTGTGCAGATACGTTTACTGTTCCACCAATCGTGCAATTCAGCATAACTGTATTGACCGGGAAATTTCCCATTAATTCAATACCAAGGCTGCTTAATGCGCCTGCTACGACTGCATTCGCAGAACGTCCCACAAATCCACCGGAACAGTCATTTCCAGATACTGTGGTAGTGTCGCCTACAGAACAGTTTTTCATCACTGCACCGATGGCTTCCCCGGCGAATCCACCGGTACTCTTCTGACCTGTAACAGAAGTGCCACCGCTTACAGAACAATTCTGGATACTTGGATTGACATAGCCTACCGGAATCAATTTGTCTACACTGAGCAATCCTCCATTTAAAAGTACAGTTAACAAATCACCGACTCCAAGCAGCGGAATCAGATCCAGGATTTTTGTTAAAGTAGTAACCAGACCTCCTAAGCCACTTGATACCAAATCATACTGTGTCATACCACTGACATAACCTGCGAAGCCACCGGTTCGGTCATTTGCATTGGAAACTCCATGTAAATTCTCCACATTGCAGTTTTCAATCTGGATATTTCCTTTTACAACGCCAGCAAAGCCTCCTGTTGCCAGAGATTGCGGATCCGGTTTCAGTCCACTTAAATTTCCAAGCAGGAGCTTCAGCACACTTCCAATCAAACTGATATTCTGTTTAACTTTTGTTGTAGTAGTAGAAACCGTCACATCAGAAAGGGTAATATTTTTCACAGTGATTGGATTTTGGGATATTGTAAGGGATGTAGAATATGGCGTTGTCAAATTTCTGAAAAATCCAATACCATATTCTGCCTGCTTGTCCTGATCAACGGAAGTCGCCTGTGAAATATTGATATGTCTGATTGTTATATTCTGACCTTCAACCATTCCCTTTCGGCCTTCCATGTTTCCCTGATAATTGTCAATAGGATTCCAATCATCATCTTCTCCATTAGAATTGGTTCCCTCTTTGGAAAGATCAATATCACGAAAGATGATGTAATTCGCATCCTTGCTGTATTTATATCCGGAGCCTGCAATATTGGTATTGCTATGTTTTGACGTATTATAAGTAAGTACATAAGTTTTATTCTCATCAACTGTTATACTTTCCGAATCTATATCATCAGTAAAACCACTTTCATCCCCACTGCTTGTAAAAGCTTCTGCATCATCACTTCCTGTCTCAGCTGCTTCCTCACTTTCTGCCGGAGTCATATCAATCAAATCTCTGTCTTTTACAGTTGCACCTGCTTCAACAGATGCCGCTTCGGAAGCACTGGCAGTACTGTCTGTCGCAGTTACCGTCATATCGGCTGACTCCTGAATAGTACTGCTCACATATACATAACGCTTTGTAGCTGTTGTGCCAGCTATATCCAAGGATGAATTATCCAGATATTCTGTTTCTCCCAGCTTATGGTCACCTTTTTTATTTCCATACAATTCTTTTCCAGACCAATTATATGTATCATTAAACTTTACAATATCCGCATCACCCGGATAATACAGTTCTGTTTTGTATGTCTGTGTATCAGCTACTGGTTTCCAGGCTGTATATCCACTCAGTGCACCCCCAAGTATTCCCGGCTTTTTCTCTCTTGTTTCATACACTCGCCAGATTGGCTCTGTCACATCCGTATCTGTTCCGATTGCTCGAAGCTGTGTTTCATTTCCAATCAGAATATAATTTTTATCACCAATCTTTTTTACCACCTGACCGAAATAATTTCTTCCTTCATAGTCGGACGGATATGCGCTAGTAATATCCTGAGTTGTCTCCTCTGTCCCAGCCTTATTTGCAAGAAGCTCCGGTGTTTCTGTTGTAAATGAAGAAGCAAGCACATAATTATGTGTTTTGCTGTAAGTAAGATAGGAACCATCTTCCAGTGTAAAAACCTGTCCCATTCCAACCTTTTCAGCAATATAATCCTCGCTCATTACAGGTTCGCTGTCTGAAGATTCCCCTTTCATCAATTCAAGCTGGTATCGGTTATACACATAAATCGTATCAGTCACAGAATCATATACTGTGTTGCCTGTGCGCTCTGATGATGAAGTGATGCTACCTGTAAAATCTGATGGGAAGTTCCAGACATTTTCATTATCTATTGGAATATCATTCATCAAACAATAGGAAGCGTCTGATGCATAGGTAAGTTCTGCACCATCTGCAAGAACCTTATCCCCTTCACCAACATTTCCATCTTTGTCTCCGGAAAGCATCTGTGTTCCTGTACCGATTTGCAGAAGTTGCTGGTAATTGTAGATACATATTTTTCCATCTTCATAATCTGGATTTGCTTCTTCCAAAGTATCTGAGGTGTTTTCATCCTCGGTAATTGTTTCTTCTCCATCTGTAAATCCTTGATCTTCAGAATTACCAAATTCCTCTGTTACTTCAGAACTAATATCTGTATTTGGCTCTGATTCTCCTTCAAAAGAATCAGGAATATCACTTTCCGTGATATCAGATATTTCAGATGTATCACTGCTGAAACCATCCTGTTCCGATATATCTGTAATTTCACTATTGGTCTGCACATTCATTCTTTCTGAATCTTCAGCATTCGCAACTACGACTTGCGAAGATAATAATGTAACACACAGAACAACTGCTGTAATTCGTCTTAAAACACTCAATTTCTTGTTCATAAAATCGCCTCAAATCTTCTGTCATGCTTGACTTTTTGTTACTTTTAACCACTCTGGCTGCTTTGCTGCCGCCGTCAAGCACTGGATCAGTTTTTTGGAAAACGCTCCGCATTCACCATTTGAAATCATCCGTATCGCCTCTTCAGGTTCATATTTTCTTTTGTATGGACGATCATTGATCAATGCATCGTAAGCATCAACAATCCCAACGACCTGTGCACACATCGGAATCGCATTCCCTTCTAAACCGTCTGGATATCCTGATATAATTTCCATCAGAGAAATATTCTCCGGTTGTTTTGCCAGCATATAGCCACCATTTGTACCTTCACAGGCTTTTATGATTCCTGCTTGCTTTAACTTTTTTGTTATTTTTGGAATATAATTGGATGGAACACTTAGTTCCTGAGATAATTCTGATGTAGAGATCATCTGCCTTTGTGCTGCCAGATAACATACGATTCTGATAGCATAATCCGTTGTACTTGTAAGCTGCATAGTTTTTCCCCCTTCCCTTAACTGAACTAAACTATTTCAAGTATTAGTTCGTCCTAAAAAAAATAGTGGATTCCTGTCGGACGATGAAATTGATTATTCAGAAATTTCCATCAATTTCATCAAGATATGGGGGTGATTCTACTCTATCATCAGATATAAGATCTAGAATTCTATAAATAATAATATCGCAACATATAGTAATGCGATGATGGGTTTTCAATATAATTTTTTCTCATTGTCTATTTAAATCAGAGAATGTTTCTCATCAATGTTTCTATATTGTATACCATTTTAATTTTTTTTGTAATGTTCCAAACAGGAAAAGGTTTTTTATTTTTTTGTAAAATCTGTTCCATCGTATCGATATTCTTCCATATAATACCTTTTTATGAACTTCGTTCAAAAAAAAGAAACCATGCCTCAACACGATTTCTCTTTCTTTTTCTATTCTATTTCTTTTAACATTTTATAAATAATCAGACCATTACTGACTGCCAGTACTTCATCTGCATCGTCAAAATTTATTCCGGAAATTTGTTTTATTTTTTCAAGCCTGTAAGATATCGTTCTATAATGAACAAACATTGCGTCTGCAGTTTTCCTGATACTTTGCTTATTTCTAAGATACATCTGCAAAGTTGTAATCAATTCTCCCTTATGTTCGTCATCATATAAATATAATTTCTTTAATGTATCCGGAATGCATCTTTCCAATTCCGTCATATCATCAATTTTGCCGAATATCTGGAAAAATCCGAGGTTCGAATAATGTACTACTGACTTATTCTTATCACCAGTCACCTGGCGGATAATCTCAATATACTTGATAGCCCGACTTGCTTCGTGATAAGATTCTTTCAGCCGTTGATACCCTTCCACACTTTTTCCTATACCAATCTGAAAGTCTGTATCTTTCTTTCTATAAAGGATGCTTTGCTGGATAACCTCCTCTATTTCTTCCATCTCTTTCTGATATTCCAGTTCTGTCTGATCGGAATCTACCTGTTGAATCATAACAATCTGATCCATATTTCTGTAAATAAGCGCATCCGGCAAAAGATGCTTCAATTCACCCTCGATAACACCTACTTCGTGAAGCTGTTCTTTTGTATATTTACTTTGTACATTTTTTTTGATGGTATGAAAATCAACAACCCTGTAAGTATCGCTTTCTTTCATTCCGAGCTGTGCTGCCGCTTCAGTCATTTCTTTCGAACTCAGTAATCCATTCAGAATATTATAGATAATATCTCTCTGATACGTCTTTTTTTCTTCATCCTGTGCAAATTCACTCAAAAATCCATCCTGTAAGTTAATAGTCGCATTTTCGAATTCCATACAAACATCCTGTTCTTTTTTTCTTAGCTCCTGTTCCATTGTTACAATCGTATTCGGAATCACTTTTGTATTATGAAATGTAATAATTGCTGTATTTTCCTTTACATCCACATATTTACTAGCTTTCATCCATACGTACGATGTACCGTTATTTTCGATGATTCCGCGATAGAAAATTTCTTCTTCCACACATCCATCTACAAGATGTTCTGTTAAATTCTCACCTGCAAGACATTTCTGGACATTTACCCAGTCTGCTTCACAAATATATTTTTCCGCATATTTTTTTATAAAGTCATCATATGATTCTGCTGTTTTTACTTGTTCATAGACATCATGATTATGAGAATAAATGCATTCATAATCTTTTTCTCTCAGATTAACTTTTATAATCACATAAAATTTTCCAAGATATTCATCCTTACCAGGACGGATAATGTCTGATATCTTTACGCTTTCCAAGCGGTTATCGTATATATTTTGCAGATCCAGCAGAATCTGATGTACTTTACAGCAGCCTATATAATTTTTGGAGCAACCTCCCTCTTTTTCCAGGCACCTGCTAATTGCCATGGTGGATTCTGTACATGATATCACATCCCTTAAAGATATATTCTCTGGCTGTTTTGCAATCTGATATCCACCCTTTATCCCTTCACAGGCTTTTATGATTCCTGCTTGTTTTAATTTTTTTGTTATTTTGGGAATATAACTGGATGGAACGCTTAGTTCCTGAGATAATTCTGATGTAGAGATCATCTGGCTTTGCGCTGCCAGATAACATACAATTCTGATAGCATAATCCGTTGTACTTGTAAGCTGCATGGTTTTACCCCTTTCCTTAACTAAACTATTTCAGGTATTAATTCGTCCTAAAAAATTGGTGGGTTCCTGTCGGACGATGAAATTGATTATTCAGAAATTTCCATCAATTTCATCAAGATATGGGGGTGATTCTACTCTATCATCAGATATAAGATCTAGAATTCTATAAATAATAATATCGCAACATATAGTAATGCGATGATGGGTTTTCAATATAATTTTTTCTCATTGTCTATTTAAATCAGAGAATGTTTCTCATCAATGTTTCTATATTGTATACCATTTTAATTTTTTTTGTAATGTTCCAAACAGGAAAAGGTTTTTTATTTTTTTGTAAAATCTGTTCCATCGTATCGATATTCTTCCATATAATACCTTTTTATGAACTTCGTTCAAAAAAAAGAAACCATGCCTCAACACGATTTCTCTTTCTTTTTCTATTCTATTTCTTTTAACATTTTATAAATAATCAGACCATTACTGACTGCCAGTACTTCATCTGCATCGTCAAAATTTATTCCGGAAATTTGTTTTATTTTTTCAAGCCTGTAAGATATCGTTCTATAATGAACAAACATTGCGTCTGCAGTTTTCCTGATACTTTGCTTATTTCTAAGATACATCTGCAAAGTTGTAATCAATTCTCCCTTATGTTCGTCATCATATAAATATAATTTCTTTAATGTATCCGGAATGCATCTTTCCAATTCCGTCATATCATCAATTTTGCCGAATATCTGGAAAAATCCGAGGTTCGAATAATGTACTACTGACTTATTCTTATCACCAGTCACCTGGCGGATAATCTCAATATACTTGATAGCCCGACTTGCTTCGTGATAAGATTCTTTCAGCCGTTGATACCCTTCCACACTTTTTCCTATACCAATCTGAAAGTCTGTATCTTTCTTTCTATAAAGGATGCTTTGCTGGATAACCTCCTCTATTTCTTCCATCTCTTTCTGATATTCCAGTTCTGTCTGATCGGAATCTACCTGTTGAATCATAACAATCTGATCCATATTTCTGTAAATAAGCGCATCCGGCAAAAGATGCTTCAATTCACCCTCGATAACACCTACTTCGTGAAGCTGTTCTTTTGTATATTTACTTTGTACATTTTTTTTGATGGTATGAAAATCAACAACCCTGTAAGTATCGCTTTCTTTCATTCCGAGCTGTGCTGCCGCTTCAGTCATTTCTTTCGAACTCAGTAATCCATTCAGAATATTATGGACAATATCTCTCTGATACTTCTTTTTCACTTCATCCTGTGCAAATTCACTCAAAAATCCATACTGCAAGTTAATAATCGCATTTTCGATTGCCATATAATCGAGTTCTGTCAGTTCTCTATTTTCTTCTGTTATTGTTATATATATTTCCACCTCACTCAATATGGCAAATTTCACTACATATTGAACACAGCTTCCTTTCATCTGCTTCATATATTGAAATTTCGTAATAATATTTGGGTTGTATGGCTGAATTTCATCTGACAATATTAACTTGGAGTTGTCCGAGTTTGTTGAAACCATACAATTAAGATTACCATAATACAATACAACAGGATTCTCGATCATGATACTTAAAAATTTGATAATATCACTTGCTGTATTACTTGATCCATTATTTTTTAAAATAAACGTATTAAAATTATCATGTGTAATCTTAAAATACTTTAAGCGTGCAGTGTCTTTATCGAATACCTGTATTATAACATGACGGATAATTCCCCAGTAATATAAATCTCCTGGAATTTCTACCAGAGGAATTTCATATTTTTTGCAGTGTTTTTCTAATAAACTCAATCTGCGTCCTGTAGGATCATATTCTTTTCTTTTCTTTACAATGAATCCACTTATATCACTTTTAACTAAATCTTCAAAATGCTGCTCTACTTCTCGATCATTACATGATAAATATACCTGAAAACTGGTTATGAGTATTTCACCACCCGTCAGGTATCGCTCCATATCTTCAATTTCGATTATCCGAATGCCTTTCACTTCCAAATCTAGACCTTTTTCACCGCAAAGCAGCTTCATTTTTGGAAACTGTTCTGATTCAAGTAATTTTCTTACAGTATATGCCATCGTTACTCCTTATCCATTGCAAAATCAATACAACATAATATCAGTTATGTTGTAGACAAGGGAGATTCTGTGAGGTATACTTGACCTTAAGAAAAAAGCGTTGTGAAATAAGGCTATTTATCATCTGACATGAAGGTGATTTTTGTCTAATCAATTGCCATTTTGTGCAATTTATAATGAAACAGGTCATATTTAACTTATTAACAAACAAAACAGATGTGAAAAATCAGTTTACAACATAACTGATATTATGTTGTACTCCTAATATTTTTTGTTCAATAAACCTATCTATTCGTTTTTGGAAAACAGATTCTGTAGTCGCTGTGTATATTCTTGTAACATTAACACTACTATGTCCTAGTAAATCTGCCAGGCCAGCAAGATCCTTTGTATCCTCATAATAACTTCGTGCAAACAAATGTCTTAGATTATGTGGGAAAATTTTTGTTTCTGCCACTCCAGCTTTTTTTTGTAAATTTTTCATTTCCCGCCATAGATTACTTCTATCTTTTAATTTTCCACTTTTTGTGATAAAGACCCATCCGGTTTTAATTCCATGTTCTTTGCAATAATTCAGCAAGTTTTCTCTTAGAAGTTTCGGTAAAAAAATTTTTCTATACTTTCCTTTATTATAAATTTCAATCTTTCCCCGTTTAATCCGTTCCACTGTAAAATATTTAAGTTCGCTGATTCGTATACCTGTACAAGCGATTGTTTCCATACATAATGCAAGCTGTTCCTTTCCATCTTTCTTTGCTGCATAGATTAATTTTTGATACTCTTTCCTTGTAAGTTCCTTTTTGGTTTGTATAAACGGTTGTTTTTGGATCTTAATTCTTCTGACTTTCAGATTGCCCGTACCTAAAAATTCTAGGAATTGATTCAGCGCAGCTAAAATTGAATTAACACTATTAATTGCATATTTTTGGATCAGGCAGTCCTTGTATTGTAAGAGTATTTCTTTATTGATGCATTTATCTTCATCTATATATTGAAAAAAGGCTTTTATATCAGATGTGTATTTTTGAATTGTTGCTTTTGCATTTTCTCTTACATGCAAATAAGTCGCAAACTCGCTGATTGTCCCCTCTGATATCTTGATTGAATTCTCCATTACTTTCATTAACATCTTCCTCCTGATAAATCTTACTTCCCCATTATAACCTTTTTTTACTAATCAGCCGCCCACCTTACTTGTCTTTACCTTTCGTCATCTATCATTTTCTGACTGATTTTGCTATTATTTCAACAAAAGACGCTTTGGTATCTAACATCCTTTTTATAAAGTTCTTTTTTCTGACACACGCCACCTTAAAGATGGCATGTCAGCTAAAGGATTGCATACATAACTTTTATCCTCCTCACTCTGTATTTGTTCTTTCAAAATACATATGGGATGAAATATCGCGTATTACTAAATCAGTTATGAAATTTTTTATTTTTTGGAAAAATGGATATATTTTCGGAATAAAAATATCCTTTGTGGATATAAGAAATTACTCATAGATTTGTTTCACAATATCTTTTGGCTACAAAAAGTGTATCAAAAGTGTATCACGAAAATAAAAAAAGAGCCCGAAACCCTTAATCTATAGGGTTTCGAGCAAAAAAGTGTTCTACTCAAACTCTTTTTCTAGTTTACTTTTTCATGTTACTTTATTGTTATTGTGTTTCAAAACCGCATCATTTTGATACGGTTTTGTATCTTATTAATGTGGTTACAAAGCTACTGTACCCAAATTGTACCCAGAATAGCATATAAGCCGAAGCTCGTTTTCACGTTGCTAAACAATACCCCAGCTTTTATACGCTTCCTCTGAATAACACCCCAAAGCGCCTCCCTTAGGATACTTTGAATTAACAACAGAAAACTGATTAATCGCGTCAAATATCCGTTCTTTTTTAAACGGTATATGTATACAATGTGCCCTTTCATTTTTTATTCGTTCCGCCAAAGATTTTGTCCACATGCTATTCAATTCTGAAGGTGCGCCAATCTTAGAATACCCTGGATATGCTATTATGATTGGCAACTCATAATAATCAACGGCCTTTTCAATTTCCCAATTAAGAATTCCTCTGTCATAATTTGTCTTATCCGATATAATCAGAAGAAAATTCTTACTCGCTGATAATCTAGTTTCTAATCTGTTAAAAAGCGTTGCTTTTGATGAGCCATCACGTACCTGATAAGTTTTTTCATGTGAATTAGTAAACCTAAAATCTATACTTCCAGATTTATTCCATGCCTTCAGCAAGTTAAAATAATGAATATCGCTTTCTGTAGGATCTGTCGATCCCTGCCCGTCAAAGGCAACATATGTACCTGTTCTGTTCACGTGTGCTTCCTCCCTATAACATTTTCAGGTTCATCAAACCTAATTTTTCTTCTTTATCACTTACAACAATATGTATATCGCAATCTATTTCATCCTTAAAAAGCTCAATTGTTTTAACAATATAGACAACTAAGTCATTTACACTGCCTGCATCAGCCCCTCCCGTCCCAATTACAGGCATATATGTAGAAAACCCTTGAGAGCGTTCTGAAATATACTTTACTAAAGAAGCTATAGCTTTTATATAGTCTATCTTTTCGACATGGGCTCTTAATTCATTGTCAAAATATGTTAGCCCCAAGATAAAATACTGTTCATTGTTGAGACCATTTATTTCAGCAACTGATCCGACATCATATCGACGCAAGTTTCCACTTCGTTTTTCTTTTTGTTTGAGATCTGTATACTTATATCCATGCAATGACAAATTGTTTTGTATCTCATTCGAGACTGTATCTGAATCCCTATTGCCTTGCTCATATATTCGTTTAAGTGCCATACCGTGAATTTTTTTTGACCCTATTAAATCATCATCCACAATCGTGTCGAAACATCGATTCCCAGCAAAAGCAATATTCTTCTCTTCATTTGGATCTCCGCTATTAAATAAATCCCCATATTCCACAAACAACGAATGATTTGAGTGAAGATCAAAAATTTTCACTTGTTTTCTTTGCTTCGTATAAATCGTGACCCCTATTACTATAGCAAAATAGATTACCATCAAAATAAGCACGGCTACAATTATTCGCAGAACTACATTATCAATACAATTTAACATAATATCTGTAGGTGTAACTAATGTAACAAACCCCCAAACAGAAAATAGGGCTACTGCGATTTTGTTACTTTTAGAAAATATGTAACGCCAGTTATATCTCATTGTACGAAATAATATTTTCATCGTATCTCTCCTAGAACTACTTCTCTCATTGGCCTAAATGTATCTAAGATATCGTTTCGAGGTTCTGTTTTATCATAAAAACTTGTGTAATATTTTTCTTCTTTATGCTTTGTGTAGAAATTTCCGATTTCCCAAGCACACCATTGGCGAATGCTGTTATTATTACCTCGAATTCGTAACTCACTATTCGTCGTTCTCAGGAACAAAAACTGATTGCTATCTTTTAAAGCATCTTCCAATTTCTCCTTGGTGGTGGAACTGTGATTATTTGCTCCATCCCACATCCAATTAACATATAAAAAACCAGAGCGAAGCCAAAAATAGTAAAACAAAGCTTGAGTTAACCCCTTGTCGTAATATGCGTATGACAAAAAGGTTTGCTTTCTCGCGGTACGAATGATCTCATTGTCCGAAAGCCCAATAAAATTGGTTTCTATAACTTCTTCTTGATAATCTGCAATAGCCTTTAACAAGTATCTAAAGTATGTTTTAAATGAGTTGGAAGAAGACTGTTCTTTTTCCATTTTTTTACTCATTTGTTGCTGTATTTGATTTGTTATTCTCTGCACGAACAATAAATCTTGGACTTCGTTTGCATTACGATCAAAGATTCCTTGATATTCTTCCATTTGAGGCATTCTTTCCTCATTATTAATAATGTCTTCAAAGCCCCGTATGAGTCTTGCAGAATCATAATACATATTCTTAACTGATAAGTAATCCCTAAAGCGTACTATTCCATCATCACTTTCTATTGAATCTCCGCTTTCCATAAAAAGATTATATCTTGTCAAAGAACTTAATCCCATACTGTATCCCTCTCATCTTTATCATGTGATTACATGGCAAATAGCTATGCCGCTATTGCATTATAGTTTATACTTTAAATAATCTTCCGGATTTCCATCCAGACACTCAAATCCGTAAATATCTCAGTCTCGCTTACCTGATCCGTAAACAAAGATTTCTGTAACACGGAAAAATCCTTCATCATCATAAACATAATTGTTCATAATAATTTAAGTTAATTCTGTAAAACATTTTTCATTCATTTTTTTCATCACTTCGCTTGTAATTTCTGAAATAATATTATAAACTCGTTTTGCTGCCTTATCTTGGTCATTCGTTGTATCAAGAATTTCTATTTCCATCTCTGTCTCTATATCAGCAAAAACATACTGATAAAACTTATTTGTATCAAACTGCATTTCTTTTTTATTGATTTCAAACGCTTTTTTCTTCTCATTAGGATTCATATTTACAATCATATATTTCTCTTCGTCTGTTCTAAATTCATATATCTTTTTCATACCGCTTTAACCTTCCTTGTATTGTTTGCAAACCACCTTCAATATTATCTGCTACTATTTTTAGTATGCTATAATCATCATTCTCATACTCCAAAGCTCCAGATTGTATCACAAATTTTCCTTTGTCCTTGCTTAAATATATGACATTATCAACATCTAAATTAACTATAAATTGAGGATTATGCGTTACCATAATGACCTGTCTTTGTGATCCCATTCTTCTAAATTGATCTAAAACCTTTTCTTTTATAGCACGTTGTGAAATATGATCTTCTGGTTGGTCAATTATATATAACCCTTTATCTCTCATTTCTCCACTTAATAAAGTAAAATACATTTGTGCATCAAACCCAGATGATACTTCATCATAGACATCCATATTTTCTTCTACAATCGTATTTCTTATTTTAAAATCAGTATCCAATCTCGCAGTAACTTTATCTCTTAATACTTGTAATGGCACTACTTCATCCTCGTTTGGATACTTCTTTATCATTTCTTTTAAATCTGCTTCTGTGATAGTCTGAGTGTCTATCTCTTTTCCTCTTTTAATAATAGATTTTAAAATATCATCAATATAATCATTATTTATTATTTCAACTTGCAATTTAGAGATAAATCTGTACTTATCTACAGGATTAGTTTCTGGAACAATTACAGTCTCAGCAATATCAGGCGCATAGCTTCTTAAACCGCGTTTTTTTATCAATAACTCTGCCATATCCTCAATTGCAATTTCTTTTTCCTCAATATAATCCGAAAAAACGGCTTGTTCATCTGTAATTTTTCTAATATATTTTGCCTTATAACTTCTAATATAAGTATTAAAGGTATTTATTTTTTCATTTTCTCTTTTACACTTATCCAATTTTTCAACATATTTCTCATTCATCAACTTGATCATATCTAATGTTGTTTCAATATGCTTTCTATCTGAATCTAATAAAGCAGTATTACTTAGTAACTGGTTCAGATTTTCAATCACCTTCTCGAATGAATCTACTAAACCTTGAAGAACTTTAGTATCGATTTTTTTTACATTGTCTATAAAGGTAATACTTTTATCTATAGATTCATTTGTGGGAATAACAAATGTCGGTAATTTTTTAATACCTTCATCATAAGAAAACTTTTTTTGTAATGCATCAAATAATTTTTCTATTTCCTGCTCAACTATATTTCTATATTTGAAT
>ERZ1031746.251-NODE-251-length-20677-cov-5.053438_pt1 | contig 20677 bp, 18 predicted proteins | sample MGYA00518171_ERZ1031746 | MGnify/ENA primary metagenome ERZ1031746 (study PRJEB33719, sample SAMN04261238) | wastewater metagenome | biome: rural village; feature: human; material: feces | host: Homo sapiens | place: El Salvador | collected 2013-01-07 ...
ACTTGGCAATGACTTAAAAACGGCTATATACAGCTTTATTTTGCGGCTTTATATGCTATAATGAAATAACAGTTTTGTTACAGATATGCACTTCATTAGTCATATAAAATGCATATAATAACGAAAAAAGGAGATGCTTTTTATGAATCGAACGTATAAGGTCATTTGGAGTAAAGCCAGACATTGCTATGTCGTTGTATCGGAATTAACGAAAAGCCAACACAAATCGTCCAGTAAGAGTGAACTTATAAGTGCAAATGTACACGGGGGGGGGATTTTGGTAAGGCGGCCGTAGCTGCCATCGTCGCCGGACTGCTGACTTTCGGTGGAGTGGCTTATTCGCCGGTATTGGCCGCGGGTGATACGGCTACAACAGATAGCAACGGGAATGCCGTCACGAATACGGATAAGGATACTGTAACTCAAAAAGTTGCCGTTGTCTTTGACGATAATAATTCTTTGATGAGTAAAGACGCTAAGATTAGTCATCAGATTCTTCAAGTTCCTAAGAGCTTCCCTGAAGGTGAAGGACAGAGTATAGCCTTGGGGAAAGGTGCTCATGCCTATATGCAGAGTGGATCAAAAGCTGAAAATATGCTCTTTGGCATGAAGAAGGCAGCTGGTGCGATTGCTATCGGTGAAGGTTCCCAGGCTTTATCGCAGTCAATTGCCATCGGTAATCGTACCTATACTGGTGACATTGGCGATGTAAATATTTCGAAATACAACAATTTTTATAGTGATGGGGGAGCTGGTTCCGGCGTTGGGTCTGTCCTTTTGGGGACGAACAGCTATACTGGCGGTACATTGAGCACGTTAATTGGTGATTACTCTATCATGTCAACTGCGTATCCTAATGCATATGATAGCCATCATGGTAGTTATCTACAAAATGCAGGGGCTGTCTCTGTTGGTGCCTTAAATAGTATTGAATCAGCCACTTCAGATAATCGCTATTCGGGGGTAGCTAATAGTATTGTCGGCTTGGCAAATAAGACAAACAATGCAAATGGGGCTCTGATTTATGGCGCAGGAAATGAAATTACAAACTCTAGTGAATTCATTTTCCCGCCTACTTCCGGTAGTTCTGCAAAATCAGCAGCAGAATCACTGAGAACATTAATTAAAAACTATCCAGGTGGTGCTGTACTTGCTATTGGTGGTGGCAATAAAGCTGATTGGACGCAACGTACCCAGATTATCGGTGTCGCAAATACTGTACAAGGGTCGCAGGATAGTATTTCGGATTATAATCTGATTGATGGTTATAAGAATACGGTATCTCATGTTAAACATGCTACGATTATTGGCTCGGAAAATAATATTAGCGGTGAGAAAGAAGACAATGTGGAAAGCCTTGTCCTTTTAGGCGATAAGCGGAATATATGGGCACTGGCAGATAATAGTGTCGTGATTGGTTCTTCGGATAAGGCCCATTCTTATGTTACGAGACCGGATGAGGTCATTATTGGCCATAATGCTTATGTTGAAAATCACGGTGGTAATACATCTGGCAGTGGCGATGTCGCTATCGGTCATAATTCCTTTATTGAAAACTATGTCAATCAGAGTGGCAGTATTGCTTTGGGACAAAACACTCATATAAGGAATTCCACGGGCTCCACAGAAAATGCATTTATTTTGAATCAGTATGAAACGACAAAAGATGGTAATGGAGTAACTATTCCTACTGATGTTGCAAAAATGAATGGAAGCATTGCTATCGGTGAAAATACCTTTGCTCGCACAGGCAGTCTGATGATCGGTACTCATAAGTATATCGGTGAAATTGGCGATACTACAGTTAATACCTCTGATGCAGTCAGCATGGCTAAGGCCAATCAACAGATTAATGAAACTGTTTTGGGAACGAATAGTTTTAGCCTTGGTGCTTTCTCGACGGTAACAGGTGCATACTCTATAATTTCAGGAGATTATGATAACGGGAAATGGCGTAATTTCGGCTCTTCTATTACGGGTTCGCTGAACAGCATTGAATCGAAGACCGCAAATACAGCCGATGCTGGCAACGCAAGTCATATCATAGGTACAGCTAATCGCATGCAAAATGCAAATGGGGCAGTTGTCATAGGTTCTGGCAACGAAATTACCGATTCATACGCTGCAATGAGCATGCCGACATCTAATAACACATCGGCAAAAGACTTATCAGAAAAAATTCGTGAATCCATAAAAGCCAATGGTGGCGGCGCAGCAGCTATTGTTGGTAACGGCAATGAGGTGAAGAAGTCCACGAATGTGGCTGTTATGGGGTCCAAGAACTCCGTGACCAGCGCCAAAAATTCTCAGATTTTTGGTGATAACCGTGTAGTAACAGGTGCAGATGGAGCAACCATTGACGGTGCTGTTATCATTGGCTCGGCTGATGCAACAACTCCGATGACGACGGATAAGAAAAACGTTACCATCCTCGGCTATAATGCCAACGCTATTGTCGAAGGCGGTGTCGCCCTCGGTGCCGGATCTGTAGCTTCTGTCAATATGGGTGCAGTCGGTTATGATTTAGCTAAAGGTGACCACAGTAAAGATACAACTGGCGTTTGGAAGTCGAAAGCTGCCGCTGTTTCCGTTGGTCAAATTGTAAAAAATGAACAAGGACAACTGGATGCAGAAAAGACTATTACCCGTCAGATTACCGGGGTTGCTGCCGGCAGTGAAGATACGGATGCTGTCAACGTGGCACAGCTCAAAGCTGTGAGCGATACCGTTGATGCTTCGAAGACGAAGTATTACAGTGTCCGGGATATACCGTTTACATCAGCACAATATGCTGCATATACTAATGAAAAGAATGACGGAGCCAAGGAAATGGGGGCTCTGGCAGCCGGGTATATGACCTATGCCGGCGGCATCGCTTCAACGGTAACGGGTTCTCTGTCTGGTGTTATTAATCAGGCAGCTGCTCCAGGCAGTCAGGATTTCCGTGGGGCTACGGCCTTGTCTTATGGTACTTTTAACATCAACAATAATTCGGATAAGTCCGGAGCCTTCAGCGGTGTGGCCAATAGTATTGTCGGCCAGGCCAATATGACGACAGATTCCAATGCAGCTCTCATTTATGGGGCAGGCAACGTCATTTCTAACTCCTATCGTGATATAGATATCACGAAAATGGGAGCCATCACTGGCAACCTGAAGGATCCGAAAGCACTAGGCGAAGCCTTGCAGGCTGCCGTTCCTACCAGTGGCGGACAGGTCATGGCTTTTGGCGGCGGCAACGTCGTAGATAATGCCTACATGACTCAGGTCATGGGTGTTGGCAATACGGTCAAAGGAAATCAGAAGAAAAATGATGGTACCTGGTCTTCTGATGGGAATACAGGATTTAATAACGATGCCTCTTCGCAGCTCAACTATATCGATGGCTTCTATACGACGCTGATCAATGGCAAGAACGACTATCTCATCGGTGCCCATAATACGGTAACCGGTGACAGCGTAGAAAAGAACCATTCCAATATCGTCATTGGCGACAACCATACCCTGGAAAATCAGAGCAACAACATCATCCTCGGTTCGGCAGACCGTGCCCTCTCGACGGCTGCTTCCCAGGTCACCATCGTTGGTCATAATGCCAATGCCACGGTGGAAGGCGGTGTAGCCCTCGGTGCCGGTTCTGTAGCTTCCCGGGAAGCGGGTGTGGCGGGTTATGACCCGGCAACGAAAAAAGCATCTGAAAAGAATTCGGCCATTTGGAAAGCAACGAATGCGGCTGTCTCTGTTGGCAAGGCGGATGGCACCATGACCCGCCAGATTACGGGTGTGGCTGCTGGTCTCGACAATACGGATGCCGTCAACGTAGCTCAGTTGAAACAGGTTAGCGATGTCATCAATAATAACATTAATGCCAACAAAGTCCATTATTACAGTGTGAAATCCAAATATCAGGGTGATGGGAGCAACTACAATAACGATGGTGCCAAGGGCCAGGAAAGCATAGTCCTTGGTATTGGCTCTTCTTCTGATGCCGGTTATAGTACTGTAATTGGTATGGGCAGTTCTGCCAAAAAGAGAGGGACGAGTCAGGCTTCTGGTATGTACGATACCGTTGTAGGCCAATATTTAGATACTACCGGCAGTTACAACTCCGTCTTTGGTACATTTTATCAGAATGGATCTATCCAGCAACTGACGCAGGTCTACGGTGACCGTAATACTGTACTGGGAGCTGGTAATATTGTAGGTATCGGTAAAAATAACACAAAAGTCAAGAGTGATGAAAATGTGGTTATCGGTGTGAAAAATAGTGTCGAAGGTTCCGGTTCTATCATTGTAGGTAACGCTACTACGGTCAATGGCCAGGATGTCATGAATGCCACTTCCTTTGGCCATGTCAATACTATCTACGACAAACAGGAAGGCGGCGGCCAGTGGGGAGTTGCACTTGGTAATCATTTGACAGTCAAAGGTGAATATGCTTTAGCTGTAGGCAATAATAGTACAGCCCAAGGTGATCAGACGGTAGCTGTTGGTTATAATGCCAATGCCAGCGTTGCCGGTGGCGCAGCTATCGGTAGTGGATCTGTGGCTTCGGTCGATAAAGGTGTTGAAGGGTATAAGCCGAATTCCAGCGTCGATACAAGTACAGATCCTGCAGGAACTTGGAAATCTACTGATGCAGCCGTTTCTGTTGGTAAGGCCGATGGTTCTATGACGCGTCAGATTACAGGCGTGGCTGCTGGTACTAAAGCCACGGATGCTGTCAACGTTGCCCAGCTGAAGAGTGCCCTCTCTGGAGCCAAGGATGGCAACGATACGCTGAAATCCGATACGAATGCCTTGACGCTGAAGGACAATACCTTGTCCATGAATGTGGAAGACACAGCTGGTCATAAAGTATCCGGTTCTGTAGACTTGTCCCAGATTGCCAAGGCCGTCGATACCAATACGACCTACACGCTTACGGGCGAGGCAAATCCGGACAATAATACGACCACCATTACTTTGAACGATAACAAGGGGAATAAAAATAGTGTGACTGTGGCAACTAAGGATACGAGAAATACGGTGAAAGCCGGAGAAAATGTCACTCTCGATACCAAGGACAATGCTGACGGCAGCCATGAATACACGGTCAATGTCAAGGCTGATGGCAAGGTAGAATCTGGCAGCACGAAGATTGTCAGCGGTGGTACGGTATACAACGAAACGAGAGTTGCAAAAGACGGCAATTTCGTCAAACAGTCCAACACGGCTGGCGAAAACTTGTCGGCTTTGGATAATCAGGTAACGGCCAACACGGAATCTATTTACCATATGAATGGTCGTATTTCTGACCTTGATAACCGCGTCAACAAGGTCGGTGCCGGTGCGGCGGCTCTGGCGGCGCTTCACCCGCTGGACTTCAATCCCGACGATAAGTGGGATTTCGCCGTTGGTTACGGCAACTACCGCAATGCCAACAGTGTCGCTTTGGGTGCCTTCTATCGTCCCAATGAAGATACCATGTTCAGTCTGGGTACGAATTTCGGCAACGGGGAAAATATGTTTAACGCCGGCTTGAGCTTCAAGATTGGTCAAGGTGGCAGCGGCATCACGACGTCGAAGACGGCCATGGCCAAGAAGATTGAAAGCTTGGAAAATACGGTGGATCAGCAGGATAAGAAGATTGCCGAACTGGAAACCCTGGTCAAGGAACAGGGAGAAATGATCCGTCAGTACGTCGGCAAGAAATAGAGGGGTATCATGGCACAGACAACGATTTGTATTCGCGTCGACGCGGATCTGAAAAAAGACTTTGAGAAATTTTGTGACTCCATCGGCATGAGCATGTCGACGGCAATCAACATTTTCATCAAGAAATCCGTCGGGGAACAACGGATCCCCTTCGAGATTACGGCTAGAAGCAATATAAAGAAAGCGTAAAGTAAAAACGGCGCTGTCGCTTAAAGCCATCCGCCAACAACTAACTGCTAGCCACTAACAACTTTAACGGGCTTGTCGTCGTGCGACAAGCCCGTTTTTTATTTTGGTATTACGACCGTGTGCCACTCGTCATAAATTCCGGCTATGCCCAGGATTCACGCGGGGCCCTCAACTCTAAAATTCGATGAACGACTTTTCGCCCGGCCGATAGGCACTAATCTACATTAACGGTTCCTTAAATATTCGGAAATTCGATTAAAAGACGATTAGAATTTCAATTTGGTCCTGTTTTGTGGTGTATGATGAAATCAGAAGCCGTTCTATTGCGGAGCGGAAATGATTATTATACAATAAAAGTGAATCTGGAGGTGTGACATCATGTCCGTTAACCCGGGCTATCCGCTGCTAAAGCGGGCCGTCTACTATTGCGGTCGCATGATTTCCAGTCAGTATGGCACGGTTTTCGTAAAATCCCATTATGAAAAAATTCAGAAGGTCTATTCCATTTGGATCTGCACGATGCCAACGAAAAAATGGGAGTACCATATTTCCAGTTACCAACTGACAGAGAAACATCTAATCGGGCATACCCAGGCCGAGCGGAGTCATTACGATTTAATCACAATCGTCTTGGTCTGCCTGGGGAGTAAGAGTCATAAGCAGTTGAAAGGCATCCTGCGGCTGCTGAACATGCTGCTCTTGGATAACATGGGTTCCCAAGAAAAGCAGGAATTGCTAGCAAAAGAATTTAACGTAACAATGACACCACATTTAGAGAAAGGAGTGGCAGCCATGTGTAACTTGAGCGAGGGTATTGAACGGCGCGGGGAAAAACGCGGACGTAAACTAGGGGAAGAAGTAGGCGAAAAACGTGGTTGGAATTTAGGAAAACAAGACGACGTACTGGAAATGCTGAAAGATGGCGTACCTTTTGAAAAGATTGCTCAGTATACTAAGTTATCCTTAGAAGCTATTGCTGACATTGCAAAGCAAAATAAATTAACCTAATCCGCCAGAAGTCCTCCACCTCTTAGGTGGGGGATGAAGGCGGGTATGGCGAATTTACGTAAGTAATTGAGCCATACCATTGCTTTGTAGATAGTTCTGTAGATAGTTCTGTAGTATAATCAGTCGTAGATGAGAAAGAATTGATTATACTATGAAATTGGATAGTAATAACTATTCAGTATTCTTACTCTATTACCAGCTGGTTCTAGTGGTAAAATACCGCCGCAAAGTGTTTTCTGATCAGATGAGCCAATATGCAAAAGGTATATTTGTCCACATAGAAAAAAGATTTTCCGGAAGTCAGATGTAAGCTTTGAAAGGAAATGTTTTGGTCAAAAAGCTATTGCCTGCTGACAACAGGCGGCGCTCCCATAATACGAAAATACATAGAAAATCAAGGCAGGTGATTATAGTGAATAAGGCATACCGATACAGGCTCTATCCAACAACTGAACAAAAAATTATGTTTGCCAAGACTTTCGGCTGTGTCCGATTCATCTATAACAAGATGCTTGGAGACCGCCTTGATTACTATAAGGAAACCGGTAAGAAACTGAATAATACTCCTGCACAGTACAAGGAAGAATTCCCTTGGCTGAAAGAAGTCGACAGCCTTGCTCTTGCCAATGCACAGATGAACCTGAACAAAGCATACAATAACTTTTTTAGAAATCGAAAGCATTTTGGCAAGCCACGCTTCAAATCGAAAAAGACAGGTCATGCTTCGTATTCTACGAACAACCAACACGGTTCTGTAAGAATCGAGGGGAATAAGGTCAGGCTGCCAAAAATAGGTTTGGTGAAATTGTGCCTGCATCGTCCATTGATGGAAAACAGCACGATAAAGACTGTAACCATAAGCAAAACATCATCAGGAAAATATTACATCAGTATTTTGGTGGAGTACGAAAACCAAATACTCCCTATAATGCCGAAGAAATTTCTTGGACTTGATTTTGCCATGCACGGACTATATGTGGCTTCCGATGAAGAGGATGCGGACTATCCCCATTTCTTGAGGAAAGCCGAGAAAAGATTAGCCAAGGCACAAAGAAAACTTTCTAAGCGGCAAAACGGAAGTCATAACCGAGATAAACAAAGGTTACGGGTAGCTAAACTCCATGAAAAAATTGCCAATCAACGCCGCGATTTCCTGCACAAAAAAGCACGCTACTTGGTAGACCACTATGATGCCATAGGTATTGAGGATATCAGCGTCAAAGCTATGGCGAAGTACAAGAAAGGTGGTAAGTTCAGTTTTGGCAAATCTGTAGCCGACAATGGCTGGAATATGTTCACAAACATGTTGGAATATAAGCTGGCTTGGCAAGGTAAACAGCTTATCAAGATAGACAAATGGTATCCTAGTAGTCAGCTATGCCATGTTTGCGGTTACCAGAACAATGAAACGAAAGATTTGTCTATACGAGAATGGGATTGCCCGAATTGTGGCAGTCATCACAACCGAGATAAGAACGCTGCCATAAATATTAGAGAGGAAGCTAGGCGCATATCCGCCGCATAATGTAACGCATAGAGTACCGTGGGTCGCACGGAAACTTACGCCTGTGGAGAGAGTGTAAGTCGCCACAACTCTTCAGAGTCAGTGGTGCTGTTCTCGATGAAGCAGGAAGCCCCCGCCTCTATAGGCGGGGGTACGTTCACTTTAAGTATGTTTAGCCAATAGAGAAGGGGCTGTTGCGTGAAAGCATAGGCTATCATGCACAGCCCCTTTATAGTAAAAATATTATACGGATGAAAAGGAGATTTATGGAATAAGGGCAACCATTTTCAACAGACTGGGCAGCGTTGTGCTAAGGCTTTTGCATGGTGTGTGTCATCATTGGCGCAGGGGCCAGGCGGCGCCAGCAGCACCAGAGGATAGCCAGCCAGACGGGCATGATGAGGACGGCTGTGAGCATGTCCGGCATCTGGGTCATCATGAGGACGATAAAGCAGAGGAAGGCCAGGCAGAAATAGTCCGCTGCCGGGTACCAGAGGGACGGGAATTTCGTCGTCTTGCCCGCCTTCCGGCAGTAGGCCTTGAATTTCAAGTGCGTCACGATGATGGTGATCCAGTTGACGATGGTCGCGCCGACCGTGAGGGACAAGAAATACATGAAGATTTTTCCCGGGAAGAAATAGGTTACGGCGACGACGAACAAGGTCAGGCCCGAGCAGAGGCAGAGCGTGTGGACCGGTACGCCCCGGGACGACAGCTTCTTGAACCATTGCGGCGCGTTGCCTTCTTCTGCCAGGCCGAAGGCGATGCGGGAATTGCCGTAAATGGCCGAGTTATAGACGGAAATGGCTGCAGCCAGGACGACGAAGTTGAGGAGATTGGCCGCTGCCGGGAAGCCGACGTTGGTGAAAATCTGGACGAAAGGACTGTTCTGGGTGCCAATCTGGTTCCACGGCCACAAGGTCATGATGACGACCATGGTACCGATGTAAAAGACGAGGATACGCCAGATAATCTGGTTGATGGCCTTGGGCAGGGACCGTTCGGGATTTTCCGCTTCGCCTGCCGTGATGCCGATGAGTTCGACGCCGCCGAAGGAAAAGATGACCGTCACCATGGCCAGGCAGAAGCCCCAGATGCCCTTGGGCAGGATGCCGCCGTAGGCCCAGAGGTTGCTGAAATTCTGCGGGAACGGCCGGCTGTCCTGCAAGATGAGCCAGGCGCCGAGGGCAATCATGCCCAGGATAGCCGCCACCTTGATGAAGGACATCCAGAACTCCGTTTCGCCGTAGGCCCGGACATTGACCAGGTTGAGACAGGTGATGGCTATGAGGCAGACCAGGGCCGTGAGCCATTGCGGTAGGTCCGGCAGCCAGTAATGGACGTAGATGCCGACGGCTGTCAATTCAGCCATGCTGATGATGACGTAAGAGAACCAGTAATTCCAGCCCAGCATGAACCCCGGGAAGGGTCCCCAGTATTTGTCGGCATAATAGCTGAAGGAGCCGGACACGGGTTCTTCGACGGCCATTTCCCCTAACATGCGCATGATGAGGAAAATGACGATGCCACAGATGAAATAGGCTGCGATGACCGACGGCCCGCCCAGGGAAATGGTCGACGCCGACCCGTAAAACAGCCCGGTACCAATTGCGCCGCCCAGGGCGATCATCTGGAGATGACGGTTCTTCAGGCCGCGTTGCATTTGTGATGCTTCTTTCATGAAAAATACCTCCTGACAAAAAAGACCGCACGAAAGTTTACACCCAAGGTGGTGTACCCCTTCGTGCGGTCGTTTTGCGATTACACTCTGTCTATTAGTATAGAACAAAAACGGAACTTGTCAATCCAAGAAGATATAGTCGCCGAATATGACCGGGCTGGCACAGTTCTGTCACAGCTGTGACGGGATGCTATCTTTTTCGACCGGGAGAAGCTATAATAAAATGGAAATAAAGAGCTATTCTCAGGAAAGAAGGCTGATTCTGGTTGCAAGATGTATGCAGGACTCTCGATTGTGTTATAATGGCAGAGGAGGCGGGAACGATGGGGCCATTCGTCGATGCGGACGGAAACCGGTGCAGTATCAAACAGGTTGTGCGGAACCTCTTGAAAGAGGACGTGACCTATGAATTCATCGCACACGTTGCCCAATGCCCGCTGAAAACGGTAAAGGAAATTGCCGCGAAAGAAAAAAGCAATAGGGAGTGATTCATTTGAAAATCTTAGTTGTCATGGATGTCGATGCAAAACAGAAACAGTGGCTGGAAATGGCCGCTCCGGAAGCGGATTTTTGCTATTGCCCCGGTGATGGGAGTCAGGCCGGCAAGGCCTTGGAAGAAGCAGATGTCATCATTGGCAATATAGCTCCTGACCTGGTGAAGAAAGCGTCGCAGTTGAAGTGGCTCCAGCTCAACAGTGCCGGTGCCAACGAATACTGCCGGCCCGGTATCCTGCAGGCTGGCGTCACCTTGACCAATGCGACCGGTGCCTACGGCCTGGCGTTGTCAGAACACATGCTGGCCCAGACACTGGCGATGATGAAAAAATTGTACCTTTATTATGATAATCAGCATCAGTCGCAATGGCACGACGAAGGGCCCGTTACGTCCCTCTACGGCGCAACCGTCGTCGTCGTCGGATTCGGCAACATCGGCCGCAACTTCGGCCAGCGCGTCAAGGCCATGGGGGCCCACGTCATCGGCCTGCGCCGCCGTCAGGGAGCCGTACCGCCCGAAGCCGATGAAATGGGGGATATGGCCCATTTCAATGACTACCTGGCCCAGGCCGACATTGTCGCTTCGTGCCTGCCCGATACGCCGGAAACGTATCACATCTATGATGCGGCGCGCTTTGGCGCCATGAAGAAAGGGGCGTACTTCGTCAACGTCGGCCGCGGGACCAACGTCGACCAGAAAGCCCTCTGCGATGCCGTCGTGTCTGGCCATTTGGCCGGCGCTGCTTTGGATGTGACCGACCCGGAACCGCTGCCGTCGTCAGATCCCTTGTGGAAGACGCCAGGCATCTACATTACGCCGCACATCTCCGGCGGCTATCATCTCCAGGCGACACACGACTACATCGTCCGCATCGCCGCGGATAATCTCAAACGGTACCTGGCCGGTGATCCCTTGGAAAACATCGTCGACCTCATGACCGGCTATAAAGCGTAAAAGTAGGGGCTGTCGTACGAAGACAGCCCCTTTTTTTTACGCTTATATTAAGATTTTTTATCAGTTTTATGAAAAATGGTCGGAATGGAGCTTTTTTGTCTTATTGGAGCAGACTTTTAACCTGTTTTATGATATTGTGTATTGGTAAATGATTTTCAATATTATCGCCACGGGCGAAAGAGAGGGGTTTACCTACATGGCATATCATAAAATCAAGGGAACGAAGAAGGCATGGATTACCTGGGCTGTTTTGACGGCATTGACGGTACCGGCTTATGCGGCGGCAGCTGATGGGCCGGCGGATAATGCAGCCGTTACGACGAAGGATGTCGTCGTCACAGCGACGCGGACTGAAGCAGACGTCAAGATGGTACCGAATACGGTAGAAGTCATTACAGCCGACGATATCCAGAAACTCGGCGCAACGGATGTCTACTCGGCATTGCGCTTGGCCGATAACGTGCAGATCATGAACACCAGCACCGGCTTTGGCCACCGCATTTCCATGCGCGGTATGTCCAGTGATTCGACACTTATTCTCATCAATGGCCAGCGGACAGCCATCGAAGATACGGAAACGACGCAGAACCTCTTGGCGTTGGACCGCATCAACGTCAATAATATTGAACGCATTGAAATCGTCCGCGGTGCTGCTTCGGCCCAGTACGGTTCCGATGCCCTGGCCGGTGTCATCAACATCATCACCAAGAAGTCGACCGGGAAGCCGTCGGTCACAGTCGGCGCCACGACGGGGACGACGAACATGTCCAATTATTATCACATCGACTTGGGCAAACAGGGCAAATTCAGCAGTACCTTCGATATGAATTTCTCCAAGGATCGGCAGTGGACGGAACATGAAGTTTCAGGCCTGCCCGTCAAGAACCTCCAAGGGCCGAAGCAGGACTATCATTTCAGCGGGTCCTATGAATTAGGGGAAAACAAGAACTTGAACCTCGATTTAGGCTACTATAAGGACAAACTCAGCGGCGACTGGAGCCATAAGGAATACAACCTCGGCGCTTGGGGCGGTATCGTTCGCCTGCAGGACGCCAAACTGGAAACGGAACGGCGCGACGCCAGCCTGAGCCTGACCGGGAAGACGAAGAAAGACGACTACATGGTCCGCACGTTCTACAGCAAGCTCGACAAATTCCGCTTCCTGCCCTACACGGCGCTGGCCAAGGAATACGGCGAAACCAATAAGTACAGCATCTGGGGCATCGAAGCCAAGAACAGTCATAAGGTCGACGGCGACCACACTTTGACGTATGGCACAGAATACGACCGCTATGACGTCGATGGCGTCAACTTCGGCAAGACCGGCGACAATGGCAAGGATCTCAACACGTATGCTGCGTACATCCAGGACGAATGGCTCTTGGGCGATAAGTGGGAAATCATCCCGGCTGTCCGCTACGACCATCACAGTGAATTCGGCAGCAAGACGACGCCTCATCTCGGCGTGACCTACCTGGCCAATGACCACAACCGCTTCAAGGCCAATTGGGGCGAAGGCTACAAGGCACCCAGTGTCAGCGAACTCTACATGGACTATACTCACATGGGCGTCCTGACCTTAGGCAATCCCAATTTGAAGCCGGAAGAATCGAAGAACTGGGACCTCAGTTATGAAGGGGAATGGGGCAAGACCTTCGGTAAGGTCACCTATTTCCACAACGACATTGACAACCTGATTTCGACCCGCACCGTCGGCGGCCGTCACGGCTATAATGAATATTACAACATCGACGGCACGACGAAGACCCACGGCGTCGAATTGACCTTAGGCCGCAATCTCTCGCGGGATTTGGATGTTAAAGTGACCAGTAACTGGACCAGTGCCAGCAATAAAGCCGCTTCGGCTGAATCGGCAGCCCATGGTGTCGATGGCATTGCCGATAATATTACGACGCTGCAGCTGGCCTATGATGACCACCGCGCTTATGGCTACAACGCGACGTTGTGGGAACAGTGGGTCCACGACTATTACGAAAGCGATTCCAGCCAGACTTATTCTTATAATACCTTGAATTTCGTCATCAATAAGAAATATGGTGACGCCGTCCGCCTCTTTGCAGGTGTCGATAATATTTTCAATAAAAAAATCGATGCCATCTACCTCGACGGCCGTATTTGGCGCACTGGCATCGAATTCAAATTCTAAGGCCTTCGTCCTTGCAATTCCCCTCCGCTTGACGTAAAATAAAAGTAGGAATCAATCGCATGATATGCGGGAGGAGGATGTACTATGGATGTATTAGCAGCAGCTGTCGCCTTGGTCCTGATCTTGGCCATTCTCAATGTCGTCCCTTACTATGTCGGACGCTATATCTTATTGTATAGTCTTCGCCGATATCGGTCCTTGACGGTGCCTTCGTCGTTGACGATTCGGCGGCCCCGCCTGTTCGGCCGGGACTGTCAGGAAATCGACATCTGCCATGACCGCCTGCGCCTCGTCGATTGGGACGGCGTTACCTGTCCTATCCGGCCTGACTATGTCCGCTATGTCCATTTCTATCAAGAACGGTCGTCCAAAGGGCGCCGCCAATGGTATCCTTACGTCACCTTGTACAGCAAGATGGCCCGTGTCGGCCCGGAAACACCGAGGCGCTTCTCTCTCTGCGGTTCCGAACGGGGCCGCGGGTATGATGGGGTCCAGCTCATCAACCACATGCAGATTGATATCAAAGACTACGTATTATTGCGCAAATACTGCCGGCAGGAACATATCCCCGTCCACGACGACTATGCCCCGGCCTGGCAGTTGCCTTTATGCGGATGAGGAGGAGAAAGATGAAACAGATGCCTTTAGGGATTCCTTTGGCTGTCACCCTGGCCGGGACTGTCGGTTCCCTGGCTTTTGGGGCGAAACGGGCCCATGTCTTGTTTGGCGTCGCCTTGACGGCGTTGTCCATGTGGCACATGTATCAGCACCGCAAGGTCATGATGCGCCAGCTGCAGATGCAAATGGTCCGGCAGCCATGGCAGATCGGCTGTAAGCGGTAAAGGGATTTTTTAATTTCAAACTCAAAAAGGGGCTGTTAGTACGACAGCCCCTTTTGTGTCCTCCGAAATTTGTCGGAATGGAGCATTTTGGACAGAATGGAGTAGACAGGCTGAATAAAAAACTGATAGAATAGTACACGTAAAGAATATGATAATTGATTTCACATAAGGAGTGTTTCACATCATGGAAGGTCTTCAGTATGCATTTCATTTATTTCACAGCGGCGGACTCGTCATGTATCCGCTGTTAGCTTTGTCGATTTTTACCTTGGCTATTGCTATCGAGCGCTTCGGGTATTATCGGGTGAATCGCAAAGGGTCTAAACAGTTCTGCACCGGCATCAGTCAGGCGGCCCGGAACCAGCAGTGGGATGCGGCTGGGCAGCTCTGCCGCAAGTTCCCGACGGCCATAAGCCGTATCGTAGCCAGCGGCTTGAGCCATGGTGGCGATATGAAGGGCATGAAGATTGCCTTTCATGAACAGATGAGTGTCGAAGCGGTCGGCTTTAAACGCTATCTTGATTATCTCAGTGCCATCGTCACGATTTCGCCGCTCTTGGGTTTGTTAGGGACGGTTACCGGCATGATCAGCACATTCAGTGTCCTCGATAACGGCGCCGGCGCTTCGGCGGTCACAGGCGGTGTCGGCGAAGCCTTGATCGCTACGGCGACGGGCCTCTGCGTCGCGATCCTGGCTTTCTGCGTCTATACGTATTTTTCGCACCAGCTCGATACAATCGTTACGGATACGGAAAAGGTCTGCATGACTGTCATGCAGGCCCGGAAAAATGCATAGGAGGCGCAGGCCATGTTTTCTCATGTCAAGATGAAGAAGAAACCCGTTTTCATGATTATCCCCATGATCGACATCATTTTCTTCCTCCTCGTATTTTTTATGATGAATAGTTTGCAGACTGTCGCCCAGAAGGCCCTGGCTGTCCAGCTGCCCCAGGCCCAGAGCGCTTCGGCGCCAGTCCAGATGCCGCTCATCGTGACCGTCGACAAGGCCGGGCACATCACGTTGGACAATAAGCCGGTCACGCTGGATGAAGCGTCGGCTCTGATGAAGCAGCATATGGCTGACAATGCCAATGCGGCAGTCATCCTCCAGGCCGATAAGGATACGGCACACGGTCAGGTCGTGGCGGTCATGGATATGCTCAAGTCAGCCGGTGTCAAGCGCCTGGCCATTGCAGCCAAGCAGAAGGGATGACGGCCATGGAAGGGATTTCTTGGAAACGGGCTTATGCCGGGTCGCTCCTCATCCATCTCGCCGTGGCCGGGTTGCTGGCCGTCGGTCTGGCAGGCAGCGTCACCCAGCATGAGCAGGAAAAGATGTACGTCGTCGACCTCGACGCGTCGGATTTGACCGATTCCGGCAGTGGCCATGCCGGCGGCGGGGGTGGCGGCAGTTCGTCGGCCTCGCTCTTTCCCGATAAATTGTCAGAAACAGACATGGCCCAGCGGACGGCGGCTGTCCAAGCCCAGTCCTCGGCCCTGACGCCGCCGGAACAGGTGACACAGGCCCAGTCAATCTTGGCAGAGGCCTCCGAAAAGGCGGCTGCGCCAGTGGCATCCGCGGCTCAGGCCCCTTTACCGGGCGCTCCGTCCGATACGGGGAGCAGCACGGCTGCCGGTTCCCGTGATGGCGGTAGCAGCCGTTCCGGCAGTGGCTCCGGGACGGGCGAAGGCAACGGTGAAGGGTCTGGTTCGGGCAGTGGTACCGGGTCCGGCAGCGGCGACGGCCAGGGGTATGGTCAAGGGACCGGCGATGGCCAGGGCAGCGGCGACAGCGGTGCTGCAGGTACTGGGTCGGCTCCTTTTGACAGCGATGGTTTCTGGTCGGCTGTCAATGCCAATAAGTCTTACCCGCCTATGGCCATCAAGCGGGGCCTGACCGGGACAGTCACCGTCACGGTCGTCCTCGACAGCAGCGGCAACTGCGTCAGCGCCTCTGCCGACAGCAGTGGCCTGTTGGCGAAAGCCGCCGTCAATGCCGTCTATGCAGCCTGCCCGTATCCCAATGGGACAGGCGGTACCGTCACAGTCCACGTGCCGGTCACGTTCAATCTACAATAAAGGAGAATCGATACTATTATGCGTACACTTGTCTTATATTCATCCCGCACAGGTAACACAGAGAAAGTCGCCCAGGCCATTGCCAGCGCCTTGCCGGCCGGGACGCCATGCCTGCCCGTTGGTCAGGCACCGGCAGACCTTACTGCCTATGACCTCGTCTTTTTGGGCTACTGGGTCGACCGCGGCACGGCCAATGCCGAAGCCAGAGCCGTCATGGAAGACCTCCATAACGAACATATCGCCTTATTTGCTACACTGGGAGCCGATCCCCAATCGGAACACGGGAAGATGTGCCTGGAACACGGCGCAGCCCTCTTGCCTGACCCGGATGCGGTCATCGGTACCTTCCTCTGCCAGGGCGCTGTCGACCCGAAGGTCATCGAAATGATGTACAAGCAGTTCCCTGCCGGCCATCCCCATGGGAAGTCGCCAGCACGCGATGCCCTCCATGCCCGGGCGGCTGTCCATCCCGATGAGCAGGACCTCCGCAACGCTGCTGCCTTTGCCGCTTCTGTCCTGAAACGCTTGGAAGGGAAGGGGTGAGCCTATGACTCTGCAGCAGCTCTATGAGCAGACACCGCCACAGCAACGGGCCTTGCAGTTCGGCATCGCCGGCAACGATGCTCTGACCGGGGCGTTCCCGCAGAAGCGCGTCGTCCATGCCGGCCTCCAGGGGAGCCTGGTATCTCCGAGAGAATCCCAGCAAATCTGGCAGGACCTGATGGCCCAGGCGCCGACAGGGAAAGAAGTCCAGACGGCGTACATACACATTCCTTTTTGTAAAACAAAATGTTTATATTGCGGCTTCTTCCAGAACGGCATGGACCAGTCCGTCGAAGACGAATACATCCGCTGCCTGGTCCAGGAACTGCGCCAGGCAGCCAAGGCACGGCGCCTGCGGGACAGCCTCATTCACGCCGTCTTCATCGGCGGCGGCACGCCGACGTCCCTGTCGGCAGATAACGCCGCCCGACTCCTGGGGGCTGTCCGGGATTGCCTGCCCCTGGCCAATGACTACGAGCTGACCTTAGAAGGGCGGGTCCATGATTTGGAACCGGAAAAGATCGATACCTGGCTGGCTTATGGCGTCAACCGCATATCCCTGGGCGTCCAGTCTTTTGATACGAAAGTCCGCCGGGCTGTGGGCCGCCTCGATGACAGGGATACGGTCCTCGAACGATTGGCAGCCCTCAAGGCCTATGGCCAGTGCGTCGTCGTCATCGACCTCATGTACGGCCTGCCCGGACAGACCATGGACGTCTGGATGGAGGATGTCCGGACTTTTGCCGAGTCAGGCATCGACGGCGCCGACCTCTATCAGCTCAATGTCTTTGAAGGCAGTGCCTTGAGCCAGGCCATCCGCCAGGGAAGCCTGCCGCCGGCGGCGACGACGGCCCAGCAGGCCCTCATGTTCCAAGCCGCCAAGACCTATCTGGACCAGCGGGCCTATAGGCGCCTCAATATTTGCCATTGGAGCCGGTCGCAGCGGGAACGGAGCCTGTATAATACCCTGGCCCGGTCGGGCGCGGCCATGTTTCCCTTCGGCTGCGGTGCCGGCGGCCACGTCGATGGCTATGAGACCATGCTGCACCGGGCCATTACGCCTTATGAGCTGTTCGTCCGCGAAGGTAAGAAACCTTTTATGGCCCTCCTGCGCCAGTCCCCGTTCCAGTCCTTTATCGATGAGATACAGTATCAGCTGGAACAGGGCTACCTCGATATCGGCGCCCTGGCAGCCAAGGAGCCGCGGCTCGGTGAATTGAACTGGCTCTATCAGCGCTGGCAGGACCAGGGCCTGGTCCGCTACAACGGCGTCCTCTATACATTGACCGATGCCGGTCAGTTCTGGCAGGTCAACGTGACCCAGACGACGCTGGAATGTATGCAGTATCTCTTGACCGGCCAGACCGGTGCTGCCCTGCAGGGCATTGCCGCTCAGGATTCGCCGAAATCGGCGGCCATGGCTGAAGCCATGAAGAAAATGAAAGCCAGCGGGGAAGGCCCCAGTCTGGAAGCCATGAAGCACATGGCCGAAGCGATGAAGCACATGAGCCAAGAAGAACTCCAAGCCGTCATGCAGCGCATGAAGGGCTGAGGGAAGGATATATTGACAAGACCTGCCGGATTCGGTAAACTAATAATGAAATTTATTATTGAATCTAGGTGGGACGATGGAACGAAATAGACAGCGGCGTCGGATGGTACAGGTACTTTGCGGCGCCGTTCTCTTTGTGTTACTTGTCGGAGCGCTGCTGGCATCGCCCGTCGATGGCTTGGCTGGAGCTACGCCGCGATCCCGGGTCAAAGGGGATACGAAGTTGTCGGGCTCGTACATGCTGCTGCTCAACAGCAGACAGTTTCCTTTTGACGAAGACGGCGCCTGCCAGGCTTTTGGCCGCTTCTTCAGCCAGCGTCAGGCCGACCTGGCCCCTTTGGCCGGGCAGACTGTGGTCCTCTATATCCCTGGGGATGATGCGGCGCTGGCAGTTTACAGCCAGTCCCTGGTACAACGGGCAGCCAGCCGGCAGGTCACGCTGACCGTGCGGCCGCTGGAACCGGTCTTCTTGCGTTCCCGCTTGCGGGCCCGGAGGTATGAGGCCATCCTCGTGCCGGCAGCGTCCCTGCCGGACGGACTGGATGATCAGGCCCGTGTCTATGAATATAAAAGTTATGTCCTGCGTTAGGAGGTCGTCATGCGTCGTATCCATACCTTAGTCGCAGCGGCACTGACAGTCATCGTCCTGCTCCATGCCCTCTGTGGCAGTTTTCTGCTTATCGGCACCAGCCGCCGTCCCATGGTCTTCCTGTCCTGGCTGGCAGCGGCTCTGTTAGGGCTCCATGTCGCTTTCGGCCTGGCCCTGACAGGGCAGACGTGGCGGAGCCTGCGAGGCCGGGCCCGCCGGTATATCCGGCTGAACCGGGATTTTTGGCTGCGCCGGATTAGCGGGCTCGCCGTCCTGATCCTGGTCGTCTTTCATATCGGCATGTTTGGCGTAACCGAAGACGAGACGTATTTTCTCCTGCCCTTTACGGCAGTCAAGCTGGCAGGCCATCTCCTGCTCATCGCAGCCATGGCCTGGCATATCGCCGTGAATTTGAAGCCCTTGTGCCTGGCCTTGGGCTGTTCCCGGCCGGATTGGCAGAGCTGCAGTGACAAACTGGTGCTCCTGGTCTTTTGTGGTGTTGCCGTCCTGGCAGGAATCGTTTATTTTGTGAGGTGGCAATGGATATGAGTCAGCAAATGGTCATCATCGGAGCCGGCTTGGCCGGTCTGTCGGCAGCCTATACAGCGGCCCGCCAGGGCTGGCAGGTCTGGCTCTGTTCGTCCCTGCCGTCGGAACGGGCCCAGTCGGTCATGGCCGAAGGCGGCATCAACGCGGCGCTGGACACACAAGGTCAGGACGATAGTCCCGACCAGCACGAAGCCGATACGCTCCGAGCTGCCTGCGGCCTGGCCGATCCCAATGCTGTCCAGGCTATGACAACGGCTGCGCCGGCCCTGGTCGAGGCCCTGGCCGACTTGGGGGTTCCCTTTAACCGGACGGTTGACGGTCAAATTGATTTGCGCTATTTCGGCGGTCAGAAGAAGAAACGCACGGCCTTTTCCCAGAGCGATACGGGAAAACAGCTCATGACGGCCTTGATTGACGCCGTCCGTCGCTATGAAGGGGAAGGGGGAGTGCGTCGGCTGGCCCACCACGATTTCCTGACCTTGCTCCACGATGGGACGACGTGTACCGGCGTTTGCCTGCGCGATACTTGGAGCGGCGAACGCTGTGACCTGCCGGCCCAGGCAGTCGTCATAACCACCGGCGGCCTTCATGGCCTCTTTAGCTGTACGACGGGCTCCCTGGCCGATACCGGTGCCGTCACGGCCGAGCTGTTCCGCTTGGGCCTGCCCGTGGCCAATGGGGAATTCATCCAGTACCACCCGACGACGATTGCCAGTAACGGGAAGCGGATGTTGGTCAGTGAAGCCGCCCGCGGTGAAGGCGGACGGCTTTGGGTACTGAAACAAGGGCGTCCTTGGTATTTCATGGAGGAAAAATATCCTGAACTG